>Ga0209518_1000016_pt1 | contig 299140 bp, 368 predicted proteins | sample RifGroB1_FD_183993 | JGI IMG/M metagenome (GOLD analysis project Ga0209518, IMG submission 183993) | Groundwater microbial communities from Rifle, Colorado, USA - Groundwater B1 (SPAdes) (version 2) | ecosystem: Environmental > Aquatic > Deep subsurface > Groundwater | place: Rifle, Colorado...
TCTCTTATGCTATGCGTTTCTCCGGATGCAATCACATAATCCGACGGCTTTTCCGCCTGCATCATCATCCATATTCCTCTGGCAGTATCTTTCGCATGCGACCAGTCTCTCTTCGCATTCAAATTTCCAAGCCTGATGACCTTCTGCTTTCCTCTTAAAATATCGGCTATCCCCTTTGTTATCTTTCTGGTTACAAAATTCTCTCCTCTTCTCGGAGACTCGGTGTTGAAAACAATTCCGTTAACGCAGAACATATTGTATGCTTCCCTGTAATTTCTCATTGTCCAATAGCCGTATAATTTTGCAATTCCATACGGGCTCTTTGGATGAAATTGAGCATCCTCATTAACAGGATGATTATAAATTCCACCGTATAATTCAGAAGTGGATGCTTGATATATCTTAACTTTCTTTTTCAATCTCTTCGCAGCTTCGCATATTCTCAATACTCCAAGAGAATTTACATCGGCCGTGTATTCGGGTACATGGAAAGATATCCAAACATGTGACTGAGCTCCCAAGTTATAAATTTCATCCGGCTGAACTTCGGAAATCACTTTCTCAATCGAGTTTGAATCGCCAAGGTCCCCGTAAATCAATTTTATTCCATTTATATGATCTATTCTTTCTCTTGCATTGACAAGAGATGTTCTTCTTACCATCCCATAAACTTCATATTTCTTTTCAACAAGCAATTCAGCCAAATAGCTGCCTATTTGCCCAGTGATTCCAGTTACCAAAGCAACCTTCTTTTGCACCGAAGAAGACTTAAGAACATTTTCTTTTCCTATGACTTCGAATTTAGGCAGAGGAAATATAAACTTTCCTCCAGAGTCTAAAAAATCACTTTCTCTTTCTAGAAACCCTTCTTTGAAATGCCATGGCAAAACCAAGAAATAATCTGGTTTTAATGCACGAGACTTTTCCTCCGAGATTATTAGAATTCTTGTTCCTGGAGTGACCTTGCCGTCTTTTTCAGGATTTCTATCTGCAGCAAAGTCAATCAGGCGGGTGTCTATTCCCAAGTATTGCAAAAGCGTGTTGCCCTTAGTAGATGCTCCGTATATATGAATGGACTTGCCGTTCTTTTTTTCTTGATTAAGAAAGTTTAAGATTTCTTCCTTAGCATATTCTATCCTCTCCCTGAATTCTCTATAAGGTTTTCCGGTATGAAATCCTTCTTTGGCTTCTGTTTCCAAAATTTTGTTTATCTTTTCCGTTTGCAACTTAAAATTTGATTCTTTGTGGGCGGCAACAATACTGAAACTCCCCCCGTTAATATTGTTGAAGTTAACATCGAGAATTTCAAATCCTGCCTTGTCCATTATCCACTTAATTTGTTTCAGCGCATAGTATTCAAGGTGTTCATGACAGACAGTGTCAAAAGAATTAGTAGACAACATAAAGGGCATGTAACTTTGTTCCAAAAGCCATATTCCCTCTTTGTCTAAGCACTCCCTAATATCTTTAGCAAAAGCCAAAGGGTCTGGAAGATCATAAAACATGGCAATTGAAGTTATAACTTTCGCTTTTTTATCTGGAGAAATTTTTTTAAAATTCTCAATATTGAAGAAGTCACAAACAAGGTCTATTTCTGCGGGATAGTATGCTTTAAATTGTTCGCCAGTAGGATCAATTCCAATTCTTTTTAGCCCGGGAACTTCATAATTCTTTAATAGGGTAGCATCATTGCTTCCTATGTCCAATACAACGTCTCCAGGAAGTAAGTTTGTGTAAGACTTAATTTCTTTTACTAATTCCTTTAAGTGTTCACTCATTATCTTATTTATGCCCGATCGATATCCATAACCTTCCTTGTACATCTCTCCGGCAGGCACTTCATGTCGCAGTTGCACCAGCCCGCAAGCGTTTGCATTTAGTTCATCATTGCATTTCACTAAAACTAAAGGAGCCACAAGAGGATCCTTTTCTTCAGAACGAGGGAACACCCCAGAAAGAGCGTGATTCCCCAAATCTAAAAGAGTTAGAACATCAGTATTTCCACACAGCCTACAAGCAGTTATTTCTTTCATAGTCTTCGGCAATTAACCTCTGCGAATAGCCTTTAAAAGTTTTTATATAATCCATATCTATATCTTTTTTACGATTCAGATTTTTGGTACACCATTGCTTTTTCAATAAACTGTCTAACATATGGATGTAACTCTCGTTTCATATTTTTGTATGTATCACTGGTCACAATGATATATTCGGAATGATACTCGTCTAGTTTTAATTCTCCATTTCCCCTGGCAAAATAGGCAAAGTTCACAGTGTCAGTTCCATGTCCATGCCCAAATGGGTCAGTTTCAAAGAACGTTCTTCCCGCACCAAGAAAAGTTATGTTATCTAAATCAAGATTACATTCTTCTTTTGCCTTCATTTTCAAGGATTGTTCAGTCTCAAATCCCCTATTTATCCTACCTCCAATTGGCCAAAACTCATTTTTCGCAGGAAAGTTTTTTCTCTTAACAAGAATTATTCCTCCGCTATATTCTATAAAAACATCGTGGCAAGCAATGCATAATTTTTCATGGGCTGTCTTATAATCATTCAACTGCATTTTTTTACACTGCAGTCTTTCAATCTTTATAGGACCATTTTCAAACAAATAATCTTTCATAACACTAATATTAATAGAAGGTTTTTATATTTTTGTTTTAAAAATTTTCTGGGCCCCAATACTCTTTCTTTAGTCTTATACAGATAGGCACAAGGATAAATTTATAAATCTTTTAGACACAAAATGATATGCGTAACAAACCTAAGATATCTGTAATTGTAACTACCTATAATTCGGGAAATGTTTTGGGACAATGTCTAAAATCTATCAAAAATCAAACGTTTAAGGATTTTGAACTAATAGTAGTAGATGAAAACAGCAAAGACTCAACAGCGAAAATCGCAAAGAAATCAGCGGACTTGTTTATTGTCGAGGGCAAGGAAAGATGCCAAAAAAGGAATATTGGTGCGAGTAATTCAAGGGCAGAGTATCTTCTCTTTCTAGATTCAGACATGGAACTATCACCGACTATTCTGGAAGAAATAAACAAAAAATTAAACCCTTCTACTTCAATCATCATTCCAGAGATTTCTTTCGGCCAAGGATTCTGGGCAAAGTGCAAGTTTTTTGAAAGATCAATGTATGTCGGTGCCCATGACGTTGCGAAGGCTCCAAGATTATATCCAAAGAAAATTTTCGAGAAAGCCTCCGGATTCGATGAAGCGGTCATTGGAATAGAAGACCTGGACTTATATAACAGAATCAGAAAGCAAAATAAGAATCTTAAAATTGAAGAGATAAACAGCCCAATATACCACAACGAAGGGAAGCTAAGATATCTTCAAATAGTCAAAAGAATGAGTTACTATAGTAAATCATTTCGGGAATACAAAAGAAGACACCCGGAAGAATTTAAAAAACAGATTTCACCATTAAGATATCTCAAATACTGGAAGAATTTTCTAAGACACCCCTTCTTGGCATTTGGATTTTTTCTCACTAGAGGCAGCGAGGCTGCAGTAATTTTTTATTCTATCTTGAAGAAGGATTAATCTCTTATTTATTAAAAAACTCTTTGTACCAGAGATATGTTTCACTCAGACCAGAATTTAAATCATGGCTCGGAGACCAACCCAAAATGTTTTGCGCTTTTTTTGATGATAAAAATTGATCTTTAATCTCTGTTTTGGCAACATCCAAAATTTTTATCTCGGCGTTCTCTTTTCCGGAGATATCTTTGATTTTTTTTACTAAATCTAAGATAGTAATGGGTTGATCTGTTCCAAAATTAAACGCTTCACCTTTCAAATCCAACTCGCTTATTTTCTCGGCTAATGTAAGATAAGCTAAAACCGCATCCTCTACGTAAAAGAATTCCCTTACAAATTTTCCATTGCTTCTTATCAAAATGGGCTCATCAAATAAGATATGCTTGATAGTTTCAGGCACTATCCTGTCAAAATTCAGGTCTCCGCCGCCATAAACGTTGGAAGATCTCGAGATTCCGATGTTCATGCCATAACTTTTTCCATAGGACTGGGCGAGCAAGTCTGTGCAAGATTTTGATACGTCATAAGGATATTCCCCTCGCAACGGAAATGATTCGTCATAAGGAAGAGTTGCATGGCTTCCGTAAGCCTTATCAGAAGAGGCAACAATTACTCTTTTAACATTGTTTAGTCTGCAAGCTTCAAGCAAATTTAATGTTCCTAAAATATTGACCCGAATGGTCTCAATAGGTTTTTTAATTGCTATCTGCACCAATGGTTGTGCAGCAAGATGAAACACTGTATCTATGCCATACTTTTCTAATGTTAACTTTAACAATTCGAGATCTAACACATCGCCATAAATCAGATTGGTTTTATCATTTAAGCCAAGTTTCACAAAACTGCTATCCTTTCGAACTTCAAAAATTAAGCAAGAGACCTCCGCCCCATTTTTTATTAGTTCGTTAACCAAATGAGTTCCGATAAACCCGGTCCCCCCAGTCACAAAGACTTTTTTGCCAGGCCAAAAAGTATTATCCATTGTGCAGTTCTCCAAAAATTTTTTCTAGTTCGCCCTTGGCAGACATTTCATTCAGTTCAATAACATCTTTTAGAGTATTCATAGATTTCCAAAAACCGGGATGTCTATAAGCGACAATATTTTTATTTTTTATTAGTTTATGAAAAACTTCTTTTTCAAGGTCGTCTCCTTCTTGAATATACTCAAAAATATTCTTATCAAAAACAAAATATCCCCCGTTTACCCAATGTTGCATAATCGGTTTTTCTTTGAAATCTGAAATCATGTTGGGCTCAAAATCATCGGTTTCTAAGATTCCATAAGGATTCTGAACTCTTATTGCACTTAAGGTCGCAATTTTTCCTTGTTCCCTGTGAAATTTAAGTAATTTAGAAATATTAATATCAGCCAAATCATCCCCATAAGAAACAAGAAAGACGTCATCTATTAGGTGTTTTATTTTAGACAACCTTTGAGCTTTATTAGTGTCTTCTCCGGTGTCAACCATTTCTATCTGATATTTTGAAGGGTTTCTAAAAAAATGAAATCTTATTTTCTCTCCCCCATAACCTAAACACAAAATGAACTTATTTAGGCCGTGCTTTGCGTAATGATCCATGATATGTTCTATCACAGGCTTCTCCCCTATTTTAAGAAGAGTTTTGGGCATATTTTCTCCATCATAACCCATCCTAGTGCCCTTGCCTCCACAAAGAATTACACATTTCATACGTCAGTTATCTCTAAAGAATTTAAAAGTCTTGTGGTGCTAAACTTACTATCTAATTCGGGGGTTATCTTGTCTTCGTTGTGTGCCGCAATTAAAAAAGAAATTTTTCTCATCTTGCCAATCTAGACAGCTTGTCATATAACCTTATAAAGATTCTTGCAGGCGAATGCAGCAGTCTAAGCCTGACGACGCCCAAGGCCATTCGCGGCCCGGACTTCCAAAAATTCATTTTGGCATATTCTTTGTCAGACCACCGCGTCGGAATCTCTTTAATTTTTAATCTCTTTTTTTTCATTGCATAAAGTAAGTCTACATCAAAAGCCCACTCAGACATAGCCCACTCGGACAACGAGACTTCAACAGATTTTCTAGTGAATACCTTTGCACCGCATTGAGTGTCTTTATATGGCAAAAATAACAAAACACGTACTAGCAAATTAAACATCTTTTTTGCAACGAGTCTGCTTAGCGTTGGCTTGGGCGATATTACTGCTCCGGAGACATACCTGCTTGCAATCGCCCCATCACAGTTTCCTATTTTGACAATCAAATCATAATATGCATCTGGCAGGGTTGCCAAATCCGCATCGACAAAACCTATTAAATCGCTTTTTCCTTTAAGCGCTTCTTTAAAGCCTTCTCTAACTGCAAATCCTTTCCCCCCAGGCCTTAGATTAAGATAGCGGATTCGCCTATTTCTCTTGCAAAATTGTTTAACAATCTCTTCCGTCCCGTCAGAAGTATTATTTATGACTATTATCATTTCATACTCTAAACTCTTTTCTCCCCTTAATCTCTCAAAATATTTGCTATACGCCTCAAGAGTCCTGCCAATTCTTTTCTCTTCATTGTAAGCCGGCATAACGATGGAGATTTTTAACATATTATTTTCAATAATCTTTACTTTTAAATTTATATGTGCTTTGACTTGTTTTTTAGCAGGAACACCAAAGAACCTATCAGGAAAAGTGCTGAAGCAACGACGAATGCTAGCGAAAATTCCATCAAACTACCCGAGAAGAAGCTTAAGAGGAAAATCTCAATAAAGATAAATGTTACCAGGAGGTAAATTCCCTTGAATTTTCCGAGAGAAAGGCCGTATAACAAAATTAAATTAGCCAAAGAGATAAGTCCCATTCCAGCACCCACAAAAAACAAAACACTTGCTGCTTCAGGAACATCCTTCCCGGAGAAAACTTTAATTATTGATCCTGGAAAGAAATAAAATGCGGCGAGTAAGATTATAATCCCCAAGACGACAATTCCTACAGAATTGATGAAAATGTTCTTCTTCTTTTCTTGTTTTTTATCAGAAGTCATCGGAAACATAGCCTTTCCAATGGGCATGGTGCCCCAGAAAATTATCTTGCCCAAGATAGACGCGAGGGCATAAGATCCGGCCATTTCTTCTGAGAAAAGCGCTTTTGCCATAAGAACATCTAAACTATAAAAAATAACAACTAAGAATATAACAAAAAATGCCGGTCCTGCATAAGTATAGATATCTTTAGTCTCTATCCGTTTTTCGGTAACAGAAAATACGTCTTTTAACCCAATTAAAGAAAATCCAAATGCCACGACACTTCCAATCAAAACGCCAGTCAGGGCGCCGTAAACTCTCCAACCCAAAAATACAAAGAATATGCCTACCAATAACTTGATCCCAGAATCAAATATCATGTTCAAGCCAAGAGAAAAGAATCTCTTTTGGCCTTGAAAAACGCCGCGCGTAACCGGTGAAAGAACAGAAGTAAAAATTATAAATCCACTTATTGCAAGTAACGAATATTCTATGTTCATAAGGTCAGAAATAAAAAATGATAGCCCAAGGTAAATGAAAAAGATAAATAAAGAGAGATATCCTGCTTTTCTTAGCGACCTTTTTAAGATGTTTTTCAGCCTGCCATCCCCCTCTCCGGAAGAATATTTTGTTATAATAATCTGAATTGATTCAGTAAACGCAGAAAGAATATAGATTAGAGAAAATATCGCAGCCAAAATTCCGTAATCAGAGACAGTTAGCATTCGGGCCATAGAAAACTGATAAAGAAAGTTGAACAGATTGTAAAAACCAAATGCGATTAAGAGAGTAATCCCTCCCTTGATAAGCCCCCTGTTCAGTTTAAACTTCATCCAAAGATTCCTCTTTTAAAGATAAAAAAACCTACAACAATAATTGCAATCTGGAAGAGCCAAATTGACAGCACAACCTTTCTTTCAGTTGGCTTTATGCCTGCTTTCTCCATCAACTTAATTGCAACATGGTTCAGGCTGTATATTTTTTCATATCTAAGTGTTAAAGAACCATCTTTCTTAGGTTCCCCAAAACTCTGTTTAACAAATTTCCCGCGGGCCTTTAAGAAAAACTCTATCACAAATGGAATGAAAAAGAAAACTGCAATTTTTTCAAAGTTTCCCAAGATAGCCATAATTGCTATTAGCCCTCCGACGGGATAAGTCAATGAATCCCCAGGAAAAACAACTGCCGGATCAAAGTTGAATATCAAAAAAGCAATCAGCGAGGCGACCATGCAAAGCGCGATAACTGCAAGCCAGGAGTTTCCAGTAAAATGTGAAACGATAGCCAAAGCAGAGAGGAGGATAATTCCCTGGCCCGCTTCCAGTCCGTTAAATCCTGCAAGAAAATTATAAGTCGTCGTAGCGCCAACGATTCCCAGAGGAATTAAAATCAGCGGATAAAAAACTCCAATATCCAAAACTCCAAAAAAAGGCAGGTTCATTGCACTCTTCCCCGCGTTAATCGCTATCAAAGGTATCGAAGCAAAAACAACAAGAATCACTCTTGTTCTCCGCCTTAATCCTATTTTCCATCCGAGGATATCATCAGTAAACGCGATAAATGCTATAAAGAAAATACAGCTCATCAGCGCAAACATTTCGATAAAATTATCTGTTTTGTTAAAAATAAATGTATTGATTGCAATGTAAACTAATATTCCCAAGGCAAAACCTAAGACCACGGTCACTCCTCCGGCTTCAGCAACTTTCTTTCCGTTTATTTTATTAATGTCTCTGCCAACAAGGCCGGCATTTTTTGCTCTCCTTATCCAAGGAAAAATTAAAAACAAAGTTACAAAAAAACTAACTAATATTGGGATGGTTAATAGGCGATTCATTAAACTCTCCGTATATCTTCAGGATAATTTACATCAAGATATTTTTTATCTAGCTTTATGTCTTGAGGATAATGAATCTCCCAAATTCTTATGGGTCCTCTTACTCCATTGTAATAAACCAAATCATTTTCTATAACTGCGTTCTGAGCTTTCATAGCAGCAACTATGTAATCATCTTCATTATGAACTAACTTGAAAGCGTCGCTGTCCTGTTTATACAAGTAGAGCCTTGCAAGCTGCGATTTAACAACCCTGCTGCTTAAGTAAAGCAAAGCGCCATCTTGTTTGATATTCAAACTATTTCCCTGCTGTTCTACTTTAGGCATCAGGAAAACTCCAGATTCTACGCCGAATCCGAAATCTTTAAACTCCCCATCAAATGCGTATCTGAAAGGCAAGCTATACTGCCGTCCCTCATAAACAAATACTCCTCTAGGGTTAGTTATTATCTTGCTCCCTTGGTCCTTTTCGATTAAAATTGCCATGAGGCCAGCTATTCCAGAAGGCAAGAAAATCTTCGTGCCATTCTCTTCATAAATTATGTCTCCATCTAATCCGGCCCCGCCTGTATAAACGAACACCGTGGAGTTTTTCTTCTCCTGAACTTGAGAATCATCTCTTAAAAATGTAGGGATGAAGCTGGTACGATCGTAATTGGCATCGCTTCCGATGCTCGAAAACGCCGAATACTTTCCGATGTCTGTTGAATCAATAAGAAAGTGAGTCGTGTTATGGGCGTATAAAAATTCCAGCGCCTCGCGTTCATCAGGCCCCGTAAGCGCATATCTTCCCATCATATGATTCCAATAAGATATCGCATTGCCTCCGTCTAAAACCGTAGCCCTCTCGCCGATTGTCTGAACCCAATAGCCATAGTCCCACCAATGTCCAAATACCGCATCTTTCGGAGTTTCAGTCCTGACCCAGCTCATTGCTTTCTGCCATTGCTGGGTGTAAATAGAAGGAACATAGTTTTGTGCGTCTGCCTTTGTTGATTGATAGAAACTATAACCCGAAACAATTGTAGTGATTATAATCAAAAGGACTAACCCTCCTGAAACAATCTTCCAAAAAGAATCTTTAACTTTAGTAACTTTAAACGCCGGAGCGACAGCGAAGTACCCTACAATTATCGAAGCGGCCGGAACTAACATCATAATTAGCCTGACCGCGCTCCTGGCCGAAATCAAACTGATTACGAAGAAGACCAGCAAGAAGATTAAACCAAAATCAAATTTCTTGAATTTTTCCCTTCCCTCTTCTGTCTTGTAATCTTTAAAATAATAATGCCCCAAAGTTAAAACAAGCACTACGAATCCCAATGCATAAAGGAACAAGCTTATCATATTCGTTCCGTTTAAAGTGCCCGACTCGGAATACCTGCTAAAGATTAACCCTACCAAAAACAGGGCATATGCAGCAGTCAGCTTCCAGCGATCTTTTTTGAACTCTCTAAAGGCAAAATAAAACAAATGAATAGAACCAAAAAAGAACAGCCAAAATGTTAGGGCTCTTTCTTTAATGTGCGGGCCAAAACTAGATTCCCATTCTGAAAAGAATGGCTGCCTGTTTTCTGCAACAGTAACACCCAGCCTGTCAGCAACAGGAGTTACTAAAAGATTCTTAATTTCCACAGACTTGTTAAATATAAATCCAGGCCCGAATATAACGCTAGCAATAACAATTGCAACGATAACTGTAATCATCAAAGAAATCAGCGGACGAGGCAATCTGCCGATTTTCGTTTTTTCGATTCTTTTCCCGATGTCTGTCTTAAATAAGGCCAGGTCTATCATTGATAATGCAAAAACAAAAATGCAAATTCCGGTAAATGCAGAAGCCACAAACCCTAAAACAGTATACCTCTCAGAAAAACCAATAGCCAGGCCAAACGAAATAACAAGCCATAACCCCAAAATAATAATTCTCTGTTTATTTAATTGCCCAAAAATAAACGCAATCAGCGTCGCCAGGCCAATAGAAGCAAAAATATAAGTGTTTCCGCCCCAAACCAAAGTCATTATTCCAGTGGAAACCCCCGCAAGAATTACCATGAGATACTTCATATATTTATTCTCTGAATCCCAGGCAGCCAAAAAGAAATAAAATGCTAGAAACATAAACGGCAGAGCGCTTGCTTCTTTTTCAGGGATTCCCGCAATTGTTCTGGGAAGCAAAGCAGGTATAACCGACAAGAAAAATACAGCAACCAGCGCGATAATAGTAGATTGTTTTTCACCAAGGCCCTTAACAAATATTTTTCTTGTTAAAAAGAAAAATGCTATCATTGCAAACCCGAACATAAATGCAGGATAAAGAATCGCAGAAAGGGTCACAGAATCAGAGCCGAATAAGACTGCAATTCGATGAAACCAGGCCATAAGATAAGACTGCAGCCCGAGTTCCAGGAGTGTATTAAATCCTAAAGGCACATACCTCATAGCATCGTTGACCATCAAATGGCCATGTTCTACTATATACTGCGTCCATCTCAAAAACAAGAAAGGGTCTAAATCGGGCCCGAGAGTCCACGTCCCCGTTGTGACGTCCTTCAATCCAGCCAGATTTGATGTCCTTATTTTTACAGCAATCCAAACAAGAACTGCCAGAACAACATAACTCACCAAACGGTAATTCTTCTTAAAGAAACTAACAACCTTTTTCTTTCTCTCTTGAATTAATTCGCTCTCTTCCATCTTTTCAAGTCTTCATATGAATAAAATATCCTTTATATAAAGTTTGCTTATGGACTAAACAACACTGGAGTAATAAAAACTTCAACAAGGGCAGCAAAAAAAAGAACTACCACCGACAGGATAATCAAGTTGAGTGAGTCCTGAAGAACGCTCCAGAATTTTTCAGTGCCGGTTTCATGTCTTATAACTGCAACAGAAATCATTCCACCAGCCAAAGCGATGACAAAATAAGAGCCAATTTCAAAAATCCCGTGTGTGAAAAATCTCAATAGCCCAAGCGGGAGAGCAGATAGCTGATAGTCTGTGAAGATTCCAATTGCCGCCCCAATAACGCTCGCGTTCCAAGCCAAAATAAAAATCACTCCCGCGCCAAAAATCAGCGAAAAAACCAGTGTGAACAACAGCACGTACATGTTGTTTGTGAAAATTAAGAAAAGTCTTTCTGTATTCGTCAGAAAAGGAGTGACTTGCGTTGAATCCTTCACTCCGTATTGTTTTACGCACTCATCAAAATTCCCCGGCCGGTTTATCATGCAATAAGTTTCAATCTGCTCCCTAAAACTCTGCGTACTCGGAAGAATGCTATACCAAAAAGCAAATGCAATCGTGAAACCCATAAATAACCACATAAATGCATAAATCGCATGTCTGTGTTCTTTCAATAACTGCCAGCTTCCAGAACTTTTAGCTATTTTCTTTTCTTCAAACCTTATCGTGTAGTATATGAAAGGCATAGAAAACAAAACAGTGAAAAGCACAACTAGTATTCCCGACCTCTGGCTTAAAACAGCGTCCTGCGCAAAAACCCAGTTCACAAGCAAAACAGCCAGGCTGGAATAAAACGCCCCAATGAAAAACATTTCCCACGGCCTCCTCTCGGCCTTCTTGGGATTGATAAGCATTTCTAACATTTTTCACCTTTATATTTCTAAATCATCCCCCCAACTTAAATAGTTTTGTATGTCAAGCAAAACCCTTATGACTTCAACTCTTTTTAGTGAAGTCGTCAAGATTGCTCAGCAATCTTTATAATCTTTAAATCATTTAATCAATTATGGAAAAAGAAGTCTCAACAATCTTCTTGGCATCAGACCACGCAGGCTTTGCATTAAAAGAAAAAATCAAAGACTATTTAATTCTAAAAGGCTATACCATTTTCGATTTCGGGCCTTTCAAATTCAACAAAGACGACGATTACTCAGATTATGCGTTCAATGTTGCGGAGAAAGTTGTGAAAAGCAAAGATTGTCTCGGAGTTTTAATTTGCGGCTCCGCCGCAGGCATGTGCATCGCTGCAAACAAAGTTTCAGGCGCCCGCGCCATCGCCGCTTACGACTCTTGTATTTCAAAACTCGCGCGCGAGTACAACAACGCAAACATTCTCTGCTTAAGCAGCCGTTTCATTTCCGAAGACAAAAACAAAAAAATCTTGGACGCCTTCCTCAAAGCAAGATTCTCCAACGCGGAGAGGCACAAAAGGCGAATAAATAAAATTGAAGTTTACGAAAAGAAGCATGGTTAAAATAATCCCAACAATCTTCTCCCACAACAAAAAAGAATTCAACGAACGATTCAAAAAACTTCTTTCAATTTCAAATAACTTCCAGATTGATTTCATGGACGGAAAATTCGTTCCTTCAAAATCAATAAATCTAAAAGAAATTCCAAATCTGAAAAAATTCAGGAAGAATTTTGAAGCTCATCTTATGTGTTTGCATCCAGAAAAATACCTTTCGCAATTAAAGAAGAAAGGTTTCAAAAAAACCATCTTCCATATCGAATCAACAAGATCTCTGGAAGAAGTTATCAAGAAGATAAAATCTTTCAAGCTAATCCCTTTCATGGCCATCAATCCAGAAACTCATCTAGAAAAAATACTTTCTCACATCTCTTCTGTTAAAGGAATTTTATTCATGGGAGTTCATCCTGGAAAAGAACATCAAAAGTTCATCCCAAGTGTCTACAAGAAAATTTCCCAGTTAAGAAAATTAAATAAAAAGATAATCGTTCAGGTCGACGGAGGAGTAAACGAAAGCGTCGCTAAAAAACTTGCAAAGTTAAAAGTCAGCATCATCAACTCTGGCTCTTACATTTCGGATTCAGAAAATCCAAGAGAAACATTAAGAAAATTAAAATCTCTTTAAACAGGGTATTCGGCTCTGTTGAAAATATTCTTTGGCAGGTTTAGGATTCCCACAATAAATTTCACTTTCAGTGAAAAGCCCACCCTTGCCACGCCCCACCCCCCGCCCCAAACAAAAGAGTAAACCTGCAACTTAAACTTTTTCAACAAAGCCAGAGTATTCACAAAGTTTAAATATTATACTTAATGTATAACTTAACAAAATGGCGATACAAACTAGATTGCGCAGATGGGGAAATTCATTCGGGGTAGTTGTGCCAGTCGAAGCCTTAAGAAAGAAGAATCTGCAGGAAGGAGAAGAAGTCATTATAGAAATCGAAAAAGCAGAACCAGTCTCTAAATTATTCGGTTCATTAAAAAGCTGGGGGATAAATCCGCAAAAAGTTAAAGACGACATAAGAAAAGAGGAAAATGACTAAATATTTCTTAGATACTTACGCTCTAATCGAAATTATCATCGGAAACAGAAAATATAAAAAATATCTCTCTTCCGACCTTTTTACTTCGATATTTAACTTATACGAGTTGTATTATAACATCTTGAGAGATTTTAATGAAGAAACTGCCAAGAAGTATTTCTTGCAGTTTAAGAAAATCTTAATTCACTTCACCGATGCAGAAGTTTTTCAGGCTTCGCAATTCAAATTGAAACATAAGAAACAAAAACTGTCCTACGCAGATTGCTTAGGTTATGCCATCGCCGTTAAGGAAAAAATGAGGTTTCTAACAGGTGATAAAGAATTTAAAGACATCCAAAATGTGGAATTCGTTCAGAAGTGAACTATACAGCCGTCGTTATTAACATAATCTTTTTAACCTCAAAATTCTTACTAAAAACATGGCACCAGACATTCTAATCGAGCTCGATAACGTAAAGAAGTATTATGAAATGGGAGAAGAAACAGTCAAAGCTGTCGACGGCATTTCAATAAAAATAGAAAAAGGCGACTTCGTCGCAATAATGGGTCCGTCAGGAAGCGGAAAATCAACAGCAATGAACCTTGTTGGCTCTTTGGATTTAGCAACAGAAGGTGAAATTTATCTCGATGGCAAAGACATTGAGCATCTCGGGGAATCAGAGCTGGCTCAAATCCGCGGCAAAAAAATAGGTTTCATTTTTCAATCTTTTAATCTGATTGGAAACCTCACTGCAAAAGAAAACATAATGCTTCCGATGTTATTTCAGGGAACTGACAAAGCAGACCGCGAAGAAAAAGCAGAAGAGCTTCTCAAATTAGTTGAGCTCACTGACAGAATGGACCATTATCCAAATCAGCTTTCTGGCGGCCAGCAGCAAAGAGTTGCAATTGCGCGCGCTCTTGCGAATGATCCCGAAGTGATTCTGGCAGACGAACCGACCGGAAATTTAGATACAAAAACAGGAAACATAGTCATGGATTTTCTTGAAAAGATGAACGAGAAAGAGAAAAAAACAATCATCATGGTAACTCACGACCCGGAAAAAGCTCTTAGTCACGCGAAAACAATTTATTGGCTGGTCGACGGAAAAGTCGACAAGGTTACGAAAAAAGTTAACAAGCAGTGGAAAACCATAAAGAGTTAACCTCTAATGATTAATCAGAAAACTTCTCTTCTGCCTCTTTAGTGGCATCTTCGATAGGAACAAATCCTTCATCAGACATTAGAAAATCTCTCAATAGTTCTTTTTCTATTATTTCTTTTCTAGACCCGATTTCCTTTGTTTTCATAGATTCGAGAATTGCTGTACTAATGGAATATATCAATTTAATCATTTAAACTTTTCGTAACACTATTAGTTATATTCAATTTTCATAATCTGCGTGAAAAATTTAAGAAAGAAGTTATCGATACTATCTGGAATAAAATCTGAAGGCATTAAACACCATAAAGCAAAAACCTAAAAGCATTAATTCTTTCTAATTCCTATGCTTACCGACTATTTCAAACTAGCATTCAAAAATGTAAAGAAAAGGGGCATAAGATCTTGGCTTACAGTATTGGGAATTTTCATAGGCATCGCTGCAGTTGTTTCTCTGATTTCTTTAGGAAATGGTTTGCAGGCAGCCATAAACGCCCAATTCGGAGTAAGCACAACAGAAGTAATCACAGTTCAGGCCGGCGGATTAAATAATTACGGTCCCCCTGGTTCCGGCGCAGTCAATCCTCTTCTCGAAGGCGACGTGGAAGCAATAGGCAGGCTCAGTGTAGTTGAGCGCGCCATTAGAAGAAACATCCGCGCCGGAAAGTTGGAATTCAACGACAGAACAGTCTTTGGTTACGCTACAAATATTCCGGATGGCGAAGACAGGCAGTTTGTTTACGACACAATCGAAGCCGAAGCCGAAGCAGGCCGCCTTTTGAAAGACGGCGACGATAAGCGGGCAGTTCTCGGTTATAATTTCTATGTCGATAAAGTCGGGCTTGGCAAAGAAGTCAACCCAGGAAACAACGTTTTAATTAACGATGAAACTTTCGAAGTCGTCGGAATAATGAAAAAGAAAGGAAGCTTCATTTTCGACAACATTGTTTTAATTAATGACGAGCCGATGAAAGACCTCTTGGACTACGGCGACGAAGTCGATGTAATCGCAGTCCAGGTAAAGAACAAAGATGAAATAGATTTGGTTAAATCAGAAATTGAAGACCTAATGAGAAAAAGGCGGGATGTCGAGAAAGGCGAGGAAGATTTTGAAGTCTCAACCCCCGAAGCCTCTCTTGAACAAGTCAACAGCATACTCAACGGGGTGAAAATATTCATTTCTCTTATAGCTTTCATTTCTATTTTCGTAGGCACCATCGGAATCATAAACACGATGACCACATCAGTCTATGAAAGAAGAAAAGACATAGGCGTTATGAAAGCCGTTGGCGCAAAAAACTCGCACATCTTCCTGATTTTCTTAATTGAATCCGGCTTGTTAGGATTGACAGGGGGAATTCTCGGTGTTCTCGTTGGCGTAACAGCAGGGTATTTTGGAACAATAGGGATAGGCAGTTACATAGGCTCATCGATAGAACCGCAAATAGACCCTCTTCTTGTAGTTATTCCTATCATCGGCAGCTTCGTCTTAGGAGCAATCGCTGGAATTGTTCCCGCACTGCGTGCTGCAAGCCAGCGTCCTGTGGAGGCTCTGAGGAGTTAAAATGATTAGCCTTGAACTGGTAAATTACTCTCTGAAAAATCTCTGGAAAAGCAGGGGCAGAAGTTTTCTCACGATACTTTCTATTTTTATAGGAATTACCACAATTTTTATTTTCGTTAGTTTTGGATGGGGGCTTTATGATTACACAAATTCTTTTACAACGGGCTCATCGGTTGACAAAGTTGTTATACAAGCCAAAGGTTTGAGCGCCCCCGGGCTTGATGAATCTTTCAAGCTCACCGATGATGACATTGAGGCAATCCAAAAAACCACAGGGGTTTACGAAGTGTCTGGCTCGTATTTCAAGGCAGCTGAGGTCAAGCAAAAGAAAAAAACCGTATACACTTTCCTTGCAGGCTATGATCCGGAAACACCCATCATGCTCGAACTCTCAAATTTAAAAATCCAGGAAGGCAGATTGTTAAGGCCCGGCGAAAAAGACGCAGCGTTATTAGGTTATAACTATTTGCTCGCAGATCGTGTTTTTGCAGAGCCTTACAGCTTAAGCGACAGAATCGAAGTTGGCGGAAGAAAATTGAAAATTGCGGGCTTCCTGGAAGAAGTAGGCAATCCTCAGGACGACTCGCAGATTTACATAACAAATGATTTCATGGAAGATATCTACGGAAAAGATAATCTTTCTTACGGCATGATTGTAGCGCAGGTTGACATAAACGATATGCCGGAGACTATCGCGCGAATCGAAGAAAATCTTAGAAAAGAAAGAGACTTGGATAAGGGCAAGGAAGATTTCTATGTCCAGTCGTTCGAAGATTTGATTGCATCATTTAAAACTGCGCTTAATGTCATCATTGCTTTCGTCGTCTTAATCGCTTTCATTTCAATCGTTGTCTCAGCAGTCAACACAGCAAACACAATGGTCACTTCTGTTTTGGAAAGGGTCAAGGAAATTGGAATAATGAAATCTGTCGGCGCAAAAAACTCTGAAATTTTCAAGATATTTTTGTTTGAATCAGCATTTCTCGGATTCGTAGCAGGCGTTTTCGGTGCATTTCTTGGCTGGCTTATCAGTTACGTCGCAGGCGTCACTTTGGATAATCTCGGCTGGGGCTTCCTCTCGCCCCACTTTTCAATTTCTTTATTCGCAGGATGCGTAACATTCGCAACTCTAACAGGAGCGATTTCTGGAGCCTGGCCCGCGTGGCAGGCAACAAAGATTAAACCAGTTGATGCTTTGAGGTATGAATAAAACTATTATAATCTATAAATCCTTGAAAATTATCGCTTATTACTCTCTCTTCTTTCCTTCTCTCGTTTCTTCCTTTTCTTCCACCAGCCCCTAGCCCAAACAATAACAACCGCAAGCAAGAGAAGGTAAAATAGGTAATAGTAAATTGATTTCGGCTGAACCTCATCTGCCTTCCTGTCTGTAAAATAAGATGAATCATAATAAACTTTTTTTATCATACTTCTTCTTTCATTTATCGAGTCAGTGTAAGAAATCGCAAGTTCTATCTCGCCATCTTTTGGCATCGCTTCGTATTTGAAAGTCGTATCATCATTTGCATCCAAGTCTCCGATAATTTCCCTATTCGAGCCTTTTACAGCAACGCTATCTTGCTTGGGAACATCTACAGTTAAAGCAACAACATTGTCCTCCCCGGTGTTCAATATTTCAAAAGTTAAAGTATTAGTTGCAGAGTCAAAATCCCTAATCGAAACTTCAAAATCTATCTTTACCCCTTTAACATTCACATTAAACTGTTCTGTCTGTGAAATGGCTTCCCCGCCAATAGTCGTATATCTTAAAATTCCTTCAATCTCATTGTCGCCATCAACAGCATCTTTGTCAACTATAAATTTGTAAGGTGCCAGTGCAGTAGATTTAAAGTTTCTGACGTACGTTGCCCCGGAAAACTCATAGCTTCTAACTTCGTCAGGATCCATAGAAAATGGAAAATTTTCTTTCAACTCAAAAGAGACCTTATCACAATCCGGATTGTTTAGTCCATTAATCTGGAAAACAACCTTCACGTATTCGCCTGGATTCGCCGGATAAGGGTCTTGGTTAACTAACTCGACGCTAAGCGAGCATCTCGTTAATAGCGCAGCAGCCCGTGGAAACTGAATGCTGAGCAAAACCATCGCCAGTAATGCAATCCACAAGATTCTTTTTTTCATTCCAATACTCCTATCAACTTGAATGGAAAGCGTGGGAAATTTATTTCACTTTTTTTCATAATCCTATTAGAAAAAGTCTTTTTTTAAATGTTTTTGTAGATGTTTATATCAACTTCTTTGCAGCCTTCGCAATCGCTTCAGCATCAATCCCATATTTTTTCAATAGCTCTTCTGGCTTTCCCGAATGCGGAATCTCTCCAACAAACAAATGCTTCATTTCAATTCCCGCGTCTAAATTTTCAAGCTCTTCAGCCAACATTTCTCCAATTCCGCCTTCTTCATAATGATCTTCAGCAATAACAATTTTCTTTCCATGCTTCCTTACAAAACTAACAAACTTTTTAGGCTCAAAAGGTTTAACGCAGTAAAGGTCAACAACTGCTGAATCAATTTTGCTTTTCTTTAACATTTCATAAGCAGCTAAAGATTCATGCAGCGTAATTCCAGCTCCAACTAAAACAACTTTGTCTTTTTTGCTTTGCTTTAAGACTTTAAAATCTCCTAGTTTGAATTTTTCCTTCTGCGAATAAACAACTGGAGTTTTTCCGCGAGTTGTCCTTATGTATTTCAACCCCCTCGTTTTCGCAGAAAGATAAACTAATTTCTCTGTTGAAACTCCGTCGCTCGGATAAAGAACAATCGAATTTGGCAACGCTCTGAACATTGCGATATCTTCCAGCCCCATTTGCGATGCCCCATCTTCTCCTATCGAAACTCCTGCGTGCGAACCGCAAAGTGTGAAATTTGCATTCGACAAGGCGCTCATTCTTATTTGGTCATGCGCTCTGCTAAGAAAAGCCGCGAACGTAGAGCCAAAAACGTTAAATCCTTTCTTGCTCATTCCAAGGCAAATTCCAACCATGTCCTGCTCCGCAATGAACGCCTCGACAAACTGCCCTGGCCTGACTTTTTTTACTTCATCAGAATGCGTAGAGTTTGAGACTTCCGCATCAACCGCAATTACCTTTGCGTCAGAAATCGCAAGATTCCTCAATGCTTTCCCATAAGCCATCCGCGTAGCAACTCCCGCATTCAATTCATAAGAATTAATCTCAATTTTCTTTTTCTTATTTACAGCAACTTCTAATTTTTCCGGTTTCTCAATTTTCACCTTAGGTATTTTAACATTTGGAATTTCTTTCAGCGCAATCTCCAGCTCTTTTTTGTTCATAACCTTCCCGTGCCATTCTTCTTTATTTTCCATAAAGCTCACACCCTTTCCTTTGAAAGTCTTAGCAATAATTGCAGTCGGCATTCCTGATTTGTGCGCTTCCCCAAGCGCTTTAATTAATTCTCCAACATTGTGTCCATCAACAATTATAGTATGCCATTTGAAAGACCTGATTCCCTCGGCAAATCTTTTTAAGCCATGCCCAATCATCGTCTCTCCTCTCTGCCCAAGCCGATTAGCGTCAATAATCAAACATAAATTCTCCAGGTTGTAATGCGGCGCTAACTGTAATGCTTCGTAAACTGAACCTTCCGCCATCTCACTATCGCCGAGTAAAACATAAGTCCTGAATTTTCTTCCTTGCAATCTTCCAGCCAAAGCCATTCCAATTCCAATTGACGCTCCCTGTCCAAGACTTCCAGTCGCAACCTTAACCCATTTTAATGACTGGGGCGTAGGATGTCCCTCAAGCGGACTCCATAATTTTCTCAGACTTTTCAAATTTTGTTTGATGCAACCCGCCCTAAATAAAGCAGAATAATAAATCGGAGCAGCATGTCCTTTGCTCAAAATAAATTCGTCATTATCGGGGTTTTCAGGATTTTTCACGTCGTATTTCATCTCATGAAAAAACAAAGTCGCCATTATCTCCGCGCACGAAAAGCACGAGCTCGGATGTCCGCTTCCCGCCGCGCTTGTCATCTCTGCTACGTCTCTTCGCAAGACGTTTGCAATGTCAAAAAGTTGTTTTTCGTTCGCCATTTATCATAATTCTAAGTTCAAAAGATATAAAAGATTTGGCATTCTAATGAAATCATGGCACTCAACCTTTCACTCGCTTCATTCGTCATAATCGCTCTTTCCGTAATTGCCCTAATCTTAGGCACAATCTTACTCCTTAACCTAACTATCTTCAGTCAAGACGTTGTGGAAACAGACCTTCCTTCCCCATTTATCGAAGGAACAATCTCCAGCAATACAAGAATTGATGTTCAAGTCACACCTTCAACTTCCCAAGAAGGCACGGTCTTCGCAATCGTCGCAGACACCTGGCCTCCAACAGATTCACAAGACCTTCAAGTAGTTATTGAAAACCAAGGGAAAGAAATTCCTTTAACATTATTTGACGACGGCCAGCACCAGGACGGTGAAGCGAACGACGGAAAATTCGGCGCGCTCTTAGACTCTCAAAACTTCGACTTAGGAACTTACAAAATTAAAGATTCCAATGCAAACGAACTTTCAGAATTCACTCTTCAGGATTCAAAATGCCAGTTGCTCATTGGCTCTCCGGCGTATGAAAAAACCAATTTCCTAATCATTCCATATGGTTATTCAGACATCGAAGATTTCAAGAAAGATGCAAAAAATCTCATTCTCGGAAAAGATACGCTGTCTGAAATAGAACCTTTCAAATCAAACTTCGATGAATTTTCTTTTTCATTCGTTGAGCCGTCTGAAGACATAGAATGCGAGGTCGGTTGCAAAGGCGTTGAAACAATGGTTTGCTGCAATGACGCTAAAGTCTCAGATACTGCTTCGCAATGTCACCACGATAGCGTAATTGTTTTGATAAATTCAAACGTAGGTTGCGGGACTGCTTCATTTTACGCAAAGTTCTGCGCAAAATCCGACCTTAACGGTTTGATACTTGTTCACGAACTCGGGCATTCTTTCGGCGGCCTTGCAGATGAATACACCTATTCTGATTATTTCAACTACAACGTTCCGGAAGAGATTATTCTTAAAATGCCTAACTGCGACGTTTCCGGCTGTCCAAAATGGGCAAACATAACTGGCGATTGTTATGAAGGCTGTACTTCTCCAAACTTTTACAGGCCTTCACAAAATTCTATAATGAGATACGTCTCTTTCGGCGCTTTCAACGAAGTCAGCGAGCAAGGTCTTCTGAATGAAATTCACACGCGGACTCAATCCGAATCACAAATGCACAAAGAAAATCCCCAATGGAAAAGTTATTACGTCAACTTAGATTACAGCAACGGCGAGGTTAAGCTCAGCCCAGTCACAACCCGCCCAGTTAAATCAGGGGTGATGACAACAAATGGTTTCTTCACCGCAACCCTCAAAGACGAAAACAATAACCCAATTTACTCGTCTCAAATTCCTCTTCCGCTCATAGAATTTCCAGCATTAGAAATTTCAGAAAAACCAATCATAAACGACCAAATCACTCTCCCAGTTACTCTGCCTTTCAATCCAAGTGCGAAAACTCTTGAAGTTTCTCACAACAATCAGGTTTTAGCAACCGCGTCATTGGCAGCCTTTTCAGATAGATGCGGCGACGGCATTTGTCAGCCCTCAGAAAATCACGTTAGCTGCACAAGAGACTGTTCTCTAGAAAACGACAGCTTCTGTGAATCGTCTCAATGCGATCCCAACTGTCCGAATTATGAAACCTGCAGCAGCCAAACAAGCAAAAAGAACTATCTCTGGCCAATTTTATTAATAACGATTCCCATAATACTAATAGTTATTATGATAATCAGAGCAAAAAGAAAATAAATTCATAACCAATAAGACATCTCCGCTTCAAGTCGGTCGGCTGCCTCAATGCGTAAGCATTGACCACGTCAGTGTGTTGGGCTAATATCTTTATTAATTATTTTGGCTAATTCGACAGTTTAGCGAACTAATTCCCCTTAATCCCTTCAACTTCTTTAAGCATCTTCCTGAATTCTTCCGCATGTTCATGCAGCTGCGAAGTAAGATGCAGTTTCGCTTCTTGAAACTTTTGAATCTGTTTCTCTACAATCTTCGTTGCTTCTTCAGGCGTCTTTTTTACAACAACTCCCGCCCCAACTTCAACAAACAATTTCTCGTCTTTCTCTTGCGAGACTTTCATATGCACTCCTCTCCCAATGTTCGCAAGCATCTCTCTTTCTTCGTTCTCCCCCAAAACTTCCAAGTTAGAATTGAAATCCGTCAGCTCTTTAATTTGCTCGCTCACAAATTCGAGTTGTCTCTCAATTTCTTCAGATTGCTCTTTCAGTTGCAACGCTCGTTGCAAAAGTTCCTGGCTTTTTTGTTCTTCGTTCATAAGAAGTTGAGAAAGTTAGGGGTTTTAAGTTTTACTAATCCAAATAAAAAGTTAAACCTTTCTCCAAATAGCATCAATAATTTCTTCTTTTATTTTTTGTCTCGATTTACAAGTGTTTGCCCATTTAGCATACGCTTGCCAACCTTGATAGACTTCAGATAATGAACGGAAATCCAATAACCCCTCTTCAAATAGTTTAATTTTTATCTTCATGCTTCTAATGTTCCTCTTTCTTAATATTTTATAATGATTAAAATTTCTAAAGCCAACAAAATCGATTCCTCTTGCTAATGGAATCACGCGTGATTTCTGTTTATGCAATTCTAGCTTCAAGTTTCTATGTAAGAAATCATCGATTTGTTCTTTCCAAATATCTAATTGTTTTTTTGAGCGATGCAAAATCACAAAATCATCAACATAGCGAATGTAATATCTTATTTTGAGAACATTTTTGGCGAAGTAATCAAGCTCGTGTAAGTAGACGTTTGCAAAAAACTGCGAGGTTAGATTGCCAAGAGGCATGCCTCGGAGTCGTTCGCCCCCCCCCCGATTTGTGGCGTATTAGAAAGTATTTGCCTGACAAGCCAAATAATCTCGCAGTCTATAATTTTTCGTTTGAACATTGAAAGCAAAATCTCATGGTCAATCTCGGCAAAATAATGCCTAACATCAGCTTTAAGACAAAAAGCATTTCGAGAATAATTTTGAGTGACTTTTCTTATGAAATAATCAAATCTTTTTAATGCAAACAAAGTTCCCTTGCCTTTCTGGTTTGCACAGGAGTCATAAATAAATCTTCTCTCAAAGATTTGACCAATAACAAGAATTAAAGCATGATGGACAACTCTATCTTTAAAGTTGGATTTCGAGATAACTCTTGTCTTTGGATCTCGAAGAACAAAAGTCGTTAAAGGTTTAGGTTTGTAAGTTTTGTTAATCAACTCCTTATGCAATTCAAGTAAATTTTTCTCCAAGTTTTCTTCAAATTTAAGAACATCTTTTTTATGGGCTTTTCCTTTCCGAGCATTTCTCCACGCTAAAGTCAAGTTGCCCATAGAACAAAGATACTCATACGAAATATTCTCATTCATTATAATACCCTCGACCAAGGTCATTCCGAAAGCATTGTTGTCATTGTCCAAGTTCCTGTTCCTGCAGTTGAGGTTAGAACCGTTCTGAGGATTGTTGAACCACGGCGCTTGTAGCCATTGTTGTCTTCACATCACCGAAACAGCACGCATGCGGTTTCTGTATTTTATAGCTTAAAATCAACGCAAACAAACATTAACAAAATGGCGTGTGGCCTCTTGCCTCTTTTCAGAGTGGTCGAGGCATACTTACTAGAAAGGGGATGTTTAAAAATCTACTCACTTCGCATTCTCAATTTTTCTAAAAGACCTTTAGACAATGGTCGTGTAATTGTATTTGCTAAACCAGAAAGTCCTGCTTCTTGAAGCACTACTGGAATAACTTCAGAGTTCGCTTTTCCAATTTCAGTTAAGCTATATCTAATTTTTCGCGCGCTGGCTTCGCCAGAAACACGACGCACCCCGAAAGCACCGTAGCCATCGCCCAAGCCCCTGCCCCAGCAGTTGAGGTAAGAACCGCCCTGAGGACTGCCGAACCACACATAATTTACTGTTGCATTTTTTGAATCTGCATCTAAGCCAAAAAACGGAATGCCTTTAGGAGAAAACTTTTCAATATACTTTCCTGCGTTCCCTTCTAACAAGAATCTTGTCTCGTCCATTTCAGGAGTTAAATTAAAATTGCCATCTTGAGAAACAACAATCGCGGTTCTGTCTTCTGGCTCAATTCCTTCTTCGCTCTTCGCTATTGCTTCCACAGCATCGTAAAGCTCTCGAGGCATCTCAAGGTATTTTCCATTTCTATGCTGTTGTACTGCTAGAAAAGCCATTGCACGATTCATTAATGGAGATGGCTTATACAAAACAGTCTTCGCACCCTTTACTTTTACAGGAGCAACACTTGTTCGCGTAAAATCATTAGAAAGCCCAGCAATTCTAATCATCGCTGTTTCAGCCGGAGTTACCAAATAAGGATGTGCAATCCCAACATCTTCAAAAGCCTTAATCTGCTCATCTAAAGGCGCAGCTATCTGAAACACTTCACCAAGTCCTTCAACATTTCCCAAGCTTCTTGCTTCTGCCATATTTTTTTTAGAAGTTTTAGCTATTTAAACTTTTCGGCATGTCACTATTATAAGAGGGTAACTAAGTTTTACGTATCTCCCCCAAACCATAAATTTACAACTTAATGGTTTGGAAGGTATCATTGTTATTTGCTTAGTCACGAGTAATTTCCCAAACATCCAATCTCTCCATAAACAAATTCTTAGACGCAACAACTCTCTCATGAAACTTCTTTTCCTTCAAAATCTTTCTTATTTTTCCAAGCGGAGTCAAAGAAGAAACAACTAAGAGAATCTCGCCGCCAGAAGCAAGATGCTGCTCAACAGTTTTCAAGAAATTTACAATTATCTCGTCTCCCCTTTCTCCTCCTGTCGTCGCCAAAGCACTTTCCGCGTCCTCCCGAGAATCCAAGGGCAGATAAGGCGGATTAAATACAATCAAATCAAACTTTCCATAGACTTTCTCAAGTAAGTCGCTTTTCTTGACTTCAAACTCTTCATTTTTTAATTTTTCAATCGCTCCAGTATCAATGTCCACCGCTAAAACTTCTCTCGCCCCTGAACTCCACGCCGCCCTCGCCTGAATCCCGTTTCCCGTCCCAACATCCAAAACTCGCTTTCCCCTCGCTCGTTTCTTAACTTCTTCCTCAAGCAAATAAGAATCTTCTGAAGGTTGGTAAATCATTTTATCTATTCACGGCTTTAACTATTAAAATAAAAACTGAAACAATTAATCCAAAGAGTGTTAAAGAAATATCAACAATATCCAATATCCCAACACGCAATGCTTTGATAAAAACAAACAAGATGATAAAATAGTTAAGAACTGCGCCAATCCAATTCACCATTAAACTTTTCCTGTCATTCATTAACAAAAATCCCGATTATTCCGATAATTAAAAATATAATTGCAGCTACCCCTAACGCGATTGCCAAATAATTAAGAAATTCTTTCAATCCGTTTTTCATCTTATTAATTAATAAAATAATTATAAATATTTTTGCTTATTTTTTTAAATCTACTGTTTCCACAAATCTCGTCAGCACGGCAACAAAATAAGGCAAAAGTAAACCAAATAGTAAAATATCTCCGATAAAACCCCTTATCCAATCTAAAGCAAAAAACAGCGCAAAAAACACAAGATTAAGAATCAGCGTGGCCAAATATTCTTTCTTCACAAATTTTATTGACTCATAAACGGCGCGGTGAATCTTCAAATTTTTAATAACCAGCATAAAGTTTGAGAAAGTTAGAAAAATCAACAAGCTCAGCAATCCCAGCAGATAAATCAACACGAAAACAATTACTGCATTGGCAGTCTCAAGTCCTGCCGCTCTGCCGATGTAAAGTGCTCCATAATGGGCGATTCTCCCGATAAGTAAAGAACTAATAAGTATGAACAGTATGACAAAAAAACTTCTCAACCAAAATCTGTTCGCATTTGCGAAAAATCTTCTGTCTGTTTTTTCTTTTGGCTTTCTCGAAACTCCAATCATTCCTGCAAGAAAATATGAACCGACAATAAACGACACAAATGCGACAGCAATTGTCCATGCAACATTTGCTCCTGTCGTCTGAAAGTTCGGAGCAAGATATTTCCCAATTGACGAAACTCCCAACAAAACCAGCCACAAAACCAGCCCAGACAAGACCAACGACGGATTCTTTGCTATGATTTTTATTCCTTCATTAAAACTGTCAAGTATTTTTTTAACTCTCATTTTACTTCATATAAAGAACATAAAACAAATATCCGAGCGAACCCAAAAGAATCAACGCAGCGACAATTATCATCGTTATCAAAAGCGCAGTGTTCCCCCCTTTCTTCTTTTCGGGAGGATTTCCGGGCGGCGCTATTGGCGCTGCTTGCGGTTGCATCTGCGATGGATATTGTTTCGCTTGGTTCGGGTTCTGTTGCAAAGGTTGGCGCTGATTTCCATAATTCCCAATTGCCTGCCTTGTATTCTGCTGTATCTGAACTCCTGGTCCAGAAGGCATATTCGCATTCGCAATAACATTTGATGCCCCGGAAGAAAGCATTTGATATGCTGCTTTGACTTCTTGCGGATTATACCCCGCGTTTATGAAACTTTGCGCTGCTTGCTCAAGAGTCTGGCCTCGCGCAACCGCGTTCTTCATCCCCGCAATTATTTCATCACGCATTTGAATTGACCTCTGATTGAATTCGAATGCATGAATTTATTTCATCCATTATATAATAAGCATTCCCCCATTTTCCATTAAATGAACAGTCCTATTTAATTTATACCCCATCTCAACCGCAAGCGTCGCTCCAGCAGTAGTTTTCTTTAAGTCTCCGTGCGAAGGAATCACATGCTCGGGCCTAGTTAAATTTATCAAGTCCCGCAAGTCTTCTCTTCCCCCGTGTCCGGAAACGTGAACATTGTCAAAAATCCTCACTTGAAATTTCTTTAATCTTTTAGTCAGCTGCTCTTTGTTTGCCTCGCTTACCGGCGTGGGAATTGTCTTTGAGGAAAATATAACCTGGTCGTTGCTGTTCAACTTCAAATGCAGTTGTCCTCTTGAAATCCTATCTAATATGCTTCCCGGCTCACCTTGATGCCCTGTGCAAACAACAAGGTATTTCGGTTTATTCTTGCTAACCTTTTCAAGCCCCTTTTCAAGCTGTCTCCTATATGTCAGAATTCTAACGTTTCTTGCAAAATCCGCCTTTCCTATATTCTTTGCAGCCTGGACATACTTGCTCAAGCTTCTTCCAAGAAAAACAACTTCCCTCCCAAGTCTCTGCCCAAATTCAGTAATTGTCTTGAGGCGCGCAATGTGCGAAGAAAATGTTGTGATAACCATTCCTGAATTTCTATTTTCAGTGGAAAAGAAAACATCTTCTAAAAGTCCCTTTGCAATTTTTTCAGAGGGCGTTTTTCTGTCATCCGGCGCATACAAGCAGTCAACAATCAACGCCCTGACGCCAATTCTGGAAAGCTCTTTCAATCTTTGATAATTTGGTTTGTCTCCAAAGATTGGGGAATTATCTAATTTGAAATCGTTGGCATAAATTACAATTCCTTCAGGAGTATGAACTGCAATGCATGTGCTCTGAATCGTTGAATGCGTCATGTTGATAAATTCAACTTTGTAGTTCCCACTTTTTCCTCTCACAACATAAGTAGCGTTCAACTTCACAGGCACAATTTTATTTCTTATTCCTTGGTTGTTATCCCTCATCAAAGTTTTCAGAACTTCCATCGTGAACGGGCTTCCAACAATATCTGCATTGTATCTATCAGAAAGATATGGAACGCCCCCAACATGGTCTAGATGCGCATGTGAAATCAAAATCGCCCGAACTTTATTTCTTAATCCGAATTTATCTAAATACAAATCATCAGGCAATGCGCCTATGCTCCTCATTCCCTTTGCCGTCGGAATTTTCTCTCTTTCTTCAACAGCAACTATCGCTGGCAAAAACAGGCCAGCATCAAAAAGCAGGACATCTTCACCATATTCCAAGGCGGTCATGTTCTTTCCCACCTCATTATAACCTCCAATCGTATGGATTTTTATCATTCTCAGATAAAGAAAATCTGCTTTAAATAGCTTTTGAGAAATTTTATTATAACTTAACTGGTCTTAATGGTTTCAGCAAAAAACAAAATCCATGGATTCTTAAATAAATCTATGGAGATTAAGAAGTTTTTGAAGCCGACAAAAGTAAAGATAATTATTTTTATGATAATTGCTTTTTTATCAATGTCATTAATAGTTTTAGCATTAGTTATTATAATTGATTCATCTTCAGTCGAACTATTTACTAGGAACTTCGGTAAATTAACAGTTGCTGTATTGATTTTATTGCAATTCTTTTATTGGTATCTTGTGTCTTGCATAATTGTATGGTTATTAGATAAGATTAAGAAAATTAACAACTCTCAAAAAAGAAACTTTCTTAAATAAAAACTTCTTTAAGCAATCATGAAAAAGTGCGGTTTAAGCAAAACAACATGGCTTGTTTGTTCTTCTCTTGTAATTCTTGCAGTCGTTCTTTTTTTGATATTCTATTTTTCAGGAGGCTTAAGTTTTTCGCCTCCTAAACAAGACACTTACTTTTCTTGCGTAAACAACGCTTGCACTCTTGTCGAAGGCGTTGGCGTAAATGAATGCCACAGCGAAGGCTCGTTCTGCGGTTGCATAGACACAGACATTGAAGAGAATTATCCGTCCGGAATGAACTTTTTCTTGCAGGGAACTGCCAGAAACTCGACCCTCTCGCAAACAGATTTCTGTTCAGCCAACGGCAGATTGGTGGAGTATGCATGCTATAACAACGAAATTTCAAATTTTGAAATCGCATGCGAGTCTCTGGGAGATTATGCCTGTGTCTCTGGCGAATGCTTCCCGGACCATTTAGAATTTGAAGATTGCGAAGACAGCGACGGCGGACTCGACTACAATGCAGAAGGCCGCGCATTCAATGGAAAAGTCAGATTGGCAGACTATTGTACAGGCGACGGCAAGCTAGCCGAAATTTACTGCTCCCAGGATAATGAAGGAATACTCATCCAAATATTCGACTGTTCAACTCTTAGAAACTCCATCTGCGAATATGGCAAATGCGTAAGCGCCGTTTAGCAAATTATAAATAGCTTTCTTACGAACTTAATTTATGATTCCAGACCAGCTCCACAATTCTCACAGAAGGCATCGAAACGCTCTTTACAGTTTAGTGGTATTGCTCGCAATCCTTCAAACAGTTTCTTTCATAATAATCAGCATGCAGGTTTCAAAACTCAACATAAAAATCGACGATGAAACCGCCCGCACAGCCTCTGAATTAAAACAATACACTTCAAATATGGTTGAAACTTACGACTCAATTTATCAGGAAAATTTCAATCAAATTTCAGATTCTATAATTCATCAGCAGGAAAGTTTCGATACAGAAATTAAAAATCTTAAATCTTCTGAAGGAGATTTTTCAGGGGTTGTTGAAGATGTCGTCCGGGGAGTTGTAACAATTCGAACAGAAGATTCTATCGGCACTGGTTTTTTTGTCAACTCCCGCGGATTTTTAGTAACAAACTACCACGTAATCAAAGATAAAGAAGATGCGGTTGAGATAATCACATACGGCCGGGAAGTTTACAAAGCAAATTTCATAGGCAAGGACGAAAACCGTGATCTCGCCCTATTGTTAGTTCCAGGCAGTTTTGATTCAATTGAGCTTGCAGAAACAGAAGACATACAAGTCGGGAAGAAGGTAATTGCAATAGGCAATCCCCTCGGTCTTTCGTTTACTGTAACTGAAGGAATAATATCTGGAATAGACCGCGTAGGGCCAAGCGGCATGGCAGAGTACGTTCAGACAGATGTCTCTCTCAACCCCGGAAATTCAGGAGGTCCCTTAATCGATACTCGGGGAAAAGTTATAGGGATAAACAATTTCAAAATTAGTGGGGCAGAGGCCCTTGGTTTCTCTTTAGCAGCTCCGGTTATCAAAGAACAAGTTAACGCTATTGCAAATCAGACAATCATTCCTTAAGATGAAACTAAAAATCAAGCCTTCAGCAAGACTAAATCGTCGCTATCTTCTTTTAGAAGCAGATAATAAACAAGAAGTAGAATCTGCGATTTTGGATTACATCGGTCTGCTCGGCTGGGCAAAAGCGGCTCCCATTTTTGTAAACAGTTCGGGAAAAGCTCACGTCTTGGCCATAGAACGGACAGAACTAACAAACGTCAGAGCCGCCCTCGAAGCTTCAGAAAAAAAAATCAAGCTCGTGAATGTATCTGGAACGTTAAAAGGTTTGAAAAAGAAAAATGGCTAAAATAAACAAAAGAGCTCAGGAAGTTTTTGGAATGTCGTTCAGCATGATTTTTGCAATTATCTTGATTATCTTCATAATTGCTGTCGCATTTTTTGCTATAAAACATTTTGTAGGCTTGAGTAAATGCACAAACGTGGGATTATTCTACGACGACTTGAGAGAAAAAGTCAGAGACGCTTGGAGCTCATCCTCAGGAAGGTACGAAGCAGACTTCACGGCAAAAATTCCAAAGAAGGGTCTTTTCGGCACAGGAATCGAGTACATTTGTTTCGGCAAGTTAATTGACACACCATCTGATGCAACCTCCACAGACATCAAAGAAAAACTCATAAATGAATACTTGTTCGACCCAAGCAGCGAATACAATGTTTTCGCTTATCCCCCGGATAAAGGATGCGACTCCGGTTTAGGTGCAATCGTCTTGAAATGTGGCAGCGCAGATTGTGTAAACACCAAGGACAGCACGGGTGCTTCGCAATTTTTCTGCAAGCCCGTTGCAGACGACGGCTCAATAACAGTCAATCTGCGAAAGAAATCTCAAGATTACCAAATAACCCTTTGGTAAGTTTTATAACCTTCTTTGCTTTATTTGATAAATGATGAAAGTCTTTTCAAAAAGAGGTTATGAGTTTAGCTTCGCTTGGATATTCGCGATTTTTGCCGGCGCGGTGATAATATTCTTTGCCATTTACTTCGCAATGCAGTTGGTCGGGCAGTTGCAACTAACTCGCGACGTCACTCAAGGAAAATCTCTCGGCATTTTGCTCACGCCAATTGAAACCGAAATTGAAGAAGGAAAATTCGCCACTATTTACTTGACAGACCCAACTAGAATGTATTTCGAGTGCAAGCCCCCAGTTTCAAGCAATCCATTTGGTTCGCAGAACCTCTGGCTTTCAATAAAACCCCCGCTCGGCTCAAAATGGGAACCGTCAGACTCTCCGCCCCTGACTTTCCACAATAAATACTTCTTTCCTTCCGCAGAACCAACAGAAAACGAAAATGTCTTCATGTCCGAAGGCGACGAAAAATTTTATGTCCTGTCTAAGCCATTATATCTTCCCTTCAAGGTAGCCGACATGATGATTCTCTATTCCGACAAGAAGCAATATTGTTTTACAAACGCTCCGTTAGATTTTAAAAAGAAACTTCAGCAAATTAACATGACAAACGTTTTCTTCAGCAACTGTAATTCGAATGAACAAACAATAATCTGTTTCGAGGGAGCATCGGGACCGTGTAACATCACAGTGATTGATCGTCAAAATAAAGTCACAAAAAACGGAGAACCGGAACCAGTATTCTACTTGGAATCTTCCAGCAGTGACCCATACGCTATGCTTTACGCAGCAATTTTCTCAGATTCAGAAACTTACGGATGCCAAGTCAAAAGGCTCATGGCTCACACTTCAAAATTGTTAGATATTTACTATTCGAAGTCTGAACGTATAGAACTTATTTCTGGAGGTTGTAGCCAAAACCTCCAGTCAGCCATTATTTCTTTCAACGACATCGTCTCTAGAGCCGCCGAAACCGGAGACCTCTCAAGCGTAAAAACTTATTTGAATTCAAATCCAAACTTTCTTTCAGGAGGCAACATCTGTGCGCTCTTCTAAAAAAGCCCAAATGAAAATCCAGCAAATGGCTTTCATGCTGGTCGCAGTCATGATATTTTTTGCAATGGTTGCAATTGTCTATTTTACAATAACTTCTTCTAAACTCCGCGACACAGCAGATGACTTGCGGGAAGAAGAAGCAAAAGAACTAGCACGTCAAATGGCTGGCACTCCAGAGCTGATGTTTTCAAAACAAGCCTCTCCCTACTCTTCATCGGTTGATTTCGACAAAGCTTTCGCTCTTTCAAAAATGAACGTCTATAAAAACAAGTATTGGAACTTAGATTATTTGATGATTGAGAAAGTTTATCCCTCTTCAATCAATGAAGATTGCACTTCTGGAAATTATCCGGATTGCAGATACTTAATCCTTATCGACAACACTCGCGGCAATTACACAGGAACTCAAACCGCCCCGGTAGCAATAGTCTGGTGGGATCCAAAACTCGAATCAATCGGCAATTATCGCTTTCAACTTGGCAGAATTCACGCCCTCGCACATGACCCCACAAAATAGGATAAATAAAAAAGCGCAGGAAGAAATGGTCGGATTCGTATTAATAATGCTAGTCGTAGCTATTATGTTTCTTGTCTTTCTAGGCATTTATTTAAGGGACGCAGCTAAAACTCACGAAACAGAAGGAAAGGACGTAGCTAGCTTCCTTGAAGCCATAACCAAGTTTACCATCGAGTGCGATTACATCGGGGCATCTTCACCTTTGTCTGATTTAATTCTAGAATGCGATGCAAGCTCAATATCCACATGTTCTAGCGGAGAAAAAAAATGCGACGTCTTGCGCAACACTTTAAATCAAGCAATAAACTCATCCTGGAACTTTAATGAAAACAGTCCAACCAAAGCCTATTTCATGGATGTGTTTAAGGAGACCGATAAGGGGGAGAAGGCATTATTTAATTCAACCCCAATAACTTCAGGAATATTAACAAATAATATTCGTGCAGCCGAAAAACCTTTTTCCAAAGGCATAATCCTGAGATTAGAGATTTACTATTAACCTTATAGTTTTATGTGAATATGCATCGAATCTACAACCAAAATCGGCCGCAGCCTTTCTCTCTTACCCGATTTTTCAGCAATCATATCAACAAAACCAAATTTTTCAAGCAGTTTAACATCATCACTTACAGACTTAAAATCCCTGCCAAGCATTTTCGCAAGCCCATAAATTGAACCGGGGTTTTTTTTCTTTATGGTATATATAAGTTTTGCTTTCCCATTGCTCAAAATCCTTCTCAACTGAGTTAAACCCTCAAAATCAAAATCTCTCTCTCCGGTAAACCTTCTCATAATGACATCAAATGTACCTCCCTCGTCGATAATTGTTATTTCTCTAACCTTTGATTTTTCAGTCATTTTGTATATATGAGTTCTTTACTACGATATCTACAAAATACATGAAGTATTTATATGTTTAGTTCCTCAATATATTATTATAAAAACATATATCTTCAGTTTACCAAGAAATAAATACAATAGGAAATAGTTTTCAACTTCCAGTGACACCAAAAGGTTTATATATAAAAAATAAAAAGCCAAAAGAAAGCCGAACTATTTAGTTATAATATAGAAAGCTTTTTAAAGAGATTTTTGTTTACCAGTTGTAACCTTATTAGGCTTTGACGTCGATGAAGATCGGCGTGTGGCGGGTCAATCAGGCCTCTATGTCAATGAAAATTGACGTGTGGTCATCAGGCCTCTATGTCAATGAAAATTGACGTGTGGTCTTGACCTCCTCTAAGAGGGTGCCTCGCGGGGCTGCCAATGTTTAAAGCTGAGAGCGAATCAAAGATTTGCAATCATCTTTTTACAAAAAAAGCTGAAAGGAGGATATTAAAAAATTGAGATTTAAAAAAATTGCGAGCGTATTGGCTAGTGCAGCAATGGTATTTTCTACCATTGGCTTTGCAGCAGCTACTACTTATCCAGCACCATTCATAAATAATGGCGCAGCCGATGTTGCTATCGTTTACGGTAGCCATCCATCAGCAATAGATAATGCAGCTGTAGTAAACATACAGGATAGCCTAAACAGTAAGCTCACTGCTGATAGCGTAAGTGGCAGTGCTACACCTGAAGGTGGAGAATTTGTCAAGCTAGAAAAAGCATCAACAAAGTTCCAGTTAGGAAATGGAATTATTGATGTAATATCAAGTTCAGTGACAGATGACGACTTGGAAGTTCTTCTTGCAGACGGAACATACACAGACGATGATAATGACGATTTTGAGTACACTCAAAAGCTTACGATAGCTAATTTGTCGTTAACAATGTTTGATGATAATGACTACAAGGAAGACACTCCAACAGTAGGATTTAGTGTTACTTCAAATACTAATGTATTGAACTACACGCTTGACTTCAATACAGAGCCTTTGTGGGCAGATTTGCCTCAAACAGACATTAAGATAATGGGTAAAGATTACTTTATCTTAAGCGTCACTACAAACACTACTCTTAATTTGCTTGATTCAGGAGTTACATCCCTAGTTAATGAAGGAGAAGCTGTAACCGTAGGAGATTTTGAAGTCTCTACACAAGTCTTTAGTTCAACTCAAGCTATACTTACCATAAACGGTGAGAGAACAAACTCATTGAATGTAGGCGAGACGCAAAAGCTTGCAGGAACAGATACATACGTGGGCATTAAGAATATCTTCTATGTATCAAAAGACACAGGAATTAGCAGTGTTGAATTCGCCATAGGTTCTGGTAAGATTGAACTTATAAATGCACAAGATGTACAGATAAATGATGACAGCATAAACGGTTTAACAGCGAACTTTACATCTAGCTCTGAAAAACTTCAAAAGATAGTTATTCAGTGGAATGCAGACGATGATTTGTTTGTTGCAGAGGACAGCTCAATAACCATACCGGGATTTGAGAATGTAAAAATGTCTTACACGGGAATAACTTATCCCGCAGAAGAATTGTTTACAGTTCAAGGAGGTTCATCGACTTACGTTCAGTTGAACGACTTTCCACTAAAGGACAGTACAGAGGATATCAATCTTCTTTACGGTGCTAGTGGTGCGTTTACTGGAATAGGAAAGGACGCCACTAACAAACTAAGAACAACAAACTTAAGCACTATTACCTTTGATGGGGATACTGATGCATACCTTGTTGCTTCTTATGACGACGGCTCAGATGCAGAATCCTATCTTATAAAAACGACAAGCTTCTCAACTGAAAATGCTGTTAATAGAACAACAATCCAGTTCAGAGAAAACGGCGCTTGGGTTAACAAGAAGGAAAACGCAGAACCAACCGACACTGTCTCTTTAGGAAATGTTCAGTTAACTGTGGGTTACATTGACAAAAACGCTAAAACTGTTGTTTTAAATGCTAGCGCAAGTACAAACTTCAACCGACTTTACTCTAAAGAAGGCTTAAAAGTTTGGTTGCCTTGGGAAGTGAATGGCACCGACGCACAAGTGACTTCGTTTACACATGGAGCGATAAACTTTACGTCCAATGTATCTCAGCACAATGCAACTTCTTTCGCATTGGCATTCTTTGAAGAAGACAAAAATGAGAACATTGGAGATGGTAAAGGCTTCAACACGACTCTTGCTTGGAATGCAGATAGCGAAGCGCATGTCTCTGATTTAGTAGGAGAATCTGTTACAGCTGCCGAAGTAGGCGATACTAACATCTTTAGAACCTTCATGTACTCTGCTTTAGCTACAGAGTTTATGTGGGATCAAGGAAGTGGTTCTAGCGAGCAGGATTCTATCAAAGTTACCTATCATGGAGCCGAATCTTCTGCTAACGTATTCCTTACAGATATTAGCGCATCTACTGGAGGTACCAATACTATTGGTACACCAATTTTGGATACTGAAATAGCTCAAGCCTCTGGCAAGAATTTAATTGTTGTTGGAGGAAGCTGTGTAAACACAGTCGCAGCAGAATTGCTGAAAGGCTCTGGAGCCGCAAGGTTCTGTGGAGCTGATTGGACTGCTGCTACAGGTCTTGGAGCGGATAGATTCCTGATTCAAACCTTTGCCCGAACTGACGGAAACGTCGCTACATTGATAGCAGGTTGGGGCGCTGTTGATACACAGAACGCAGCTACAGCATTGACTACAAGATTGTCAGTTGACACAAGCGTTGGCGCAAAGCATACAGGTTCTACAGTAGATAACATCGAATCAGTAGTAACGCCATAAATAAGCTAATCGCAAAAATCAAATTGTTTTATTTTTTTCTTTTTCTCTTTTATTTTTTCTTTTTCTTCTTAGCTTAGAATGAAAAGTTTGAATAGTAAATTTCATAGCCAATTTTCAAACCTCGCTTTTGTTTTTCTTCTTTAATCTTCTCATATAAAAAAAGCGGTTAGTGCAAATACGGACTAATTAATGTCCAAATAAGTCCACACAATTGTTAGATTCATTTCAATAATTATCAAATAGCGTCGATAAACCTTAAATAATTAACCTATCTTAATGTTCATTACCTTAAAGTTCGCATTTCTGTCGTCCAGACACTTTTTCAGATATCTTATCGCCGTTATATTGTTTAAAATTGGTCCGTTAAATACCTAATCACCCAAAATTAATCCGTTAAAGTCTGATTCCGAAACACCGTTAGGAAAAAGTTTAAATAATGGTTCTTACTTAATAGGAAATGATAATCAGGAGAGAAATTGGAGAAAAAGGACAGATAGTGATTCCAAAAGATATTCGTAAGCATTTGGGCTTAGACATAGGGATAAATATAACGTTTGAAGTGAAAGATGACGAATTAGTTATAAAAAAAGAAAAGGACCCTATTGCGACGGTTGAAGATTTCTTTAACACGCCCAAAATTAAGAAAAAAATTTCCACAAAAGAACTAAAGAAATTGTACGAAGAACAATATGAATAAAAAATATATAGATGCCAATGTTTTTATTCAGGGAATTATCAGGGACGATAAAAGAGCAAAAGATGTTATCTTCAAAGTAGCAAACAATGATTTTACCGGAGTTACCTCTGTGCTAAGCTGGGATGAAATAGTTTTTGTTGTAAGAAAATTTTTAGGTGCTGATGTGGCCAAAGAAGAAGGAAACAAATTCTTTAAGCTGCCAAATTTTGAATACATTGACGCAAAAAAGGACATTATTCTGAAAGCACAAAAGTTGGTTGAGAAATACGATTTAAAACCGCGCGATGCGATTCATTGTGCGACCGCAATTCATTTAGGTATTAAAGAGATTATCTCTGAAGACAACGATTTTGATAAAGTTAGCGAGCTGATTAGAATTAATCCGTCAACACTATAAAATTCCCCCAGAGCAAGATTTTTATAACCATTAATTCTTAGTTTTTGATGAGAAGACTTGGTTCTAAAAAAGACGCAGAAGAAAAACGCAAAAGAAACACTCTTATCTTAAGCATATTCATGTTATTCATTTTAGTGGGTGGAACTGCTGGCTACGCATTTATTTCTAACCCAAGTCAGAGTGCTCAGGTTAATGCCCCAGAAGAAAACGGCAGCAGTCTGGCCCGTCTTGTAGGAAACCAATGGGTCGTTACTCTCAACGGTAGAAATCTTCCATTTATAAATTCCCCGGAGTCTGTAGCAGATGTTCTTGTGAACACGACTGTTTCAATTACAACATACAGCGGACTCTCTCTTTACATATCTTCAGGCAATAGCGCAGTCAATGCCGAAATTACCGCAACTCTTGGTAATTATGCTTCAAGAGTGCAAAGGGCATGTTACGGCTTCTGCGAAGAAGACCTGCCGGAAAAAGACTGTTCCGACAATTTAATAGTCTGGAAAGACAGTCCGCAAAACAGGGTTTACCAGGAAGAAAACTGTGTATTCATAGAGGGCGACCTTAGGGCCGTCGACGCATTTCTTTACAAAGTGCTGGGAATACAAGAACAATAATGTTTTTAAAACCGCGATTCGATAATAAAAAATGAAAGAAAAAAAAGAACAAAGGGAGCAAAAAACTTCTTCCAAGACAGACAAGGAACTCTATTGGGTTCTCGGAGTCATGGTCGCAGCAATCGCTGTTTTCCTAGTCGGTTTTACTTTGTTAAAAGAATCTGATTCTTTTAATTATAATGGGTTGGATTTCCAAAAAGAAATGTTAGGTAACATTCCTCTTTACAAACACACTTATTTGACGGAGAGAGTTACTAGAACCACCGGACAAGTTGTAAGAACGGGAGATGCCTCTTCAGTAGCCATATTGCTAAGAAATGACCCCCGCAGACTTGAAGACATTCCGGTCGAAGGGAAAATCGAGTTTCTTTCGGTGGAGCAAACTATTTACATATCAGTAAATTCCGCCCCCGAGTTAAGCTGCGATTACAGCCCTATAGCAATGCACGAATTATCTTCCTTTTTTACACAAAACGGATTCGCTGCGAAAGCGGGAATTTCAAATGAAACCATGGCCGAAGAAAATAAAATAGATTACATCACTTGTGAAAATCGCCCGGATAGAATGGTCATCTCGTTCGCATCAGGGGACTCGCCTTCAATTGTTAGAAATGGAAATTGTTATATTCTAACAGTAGCCAATTGTGACATCCTTGCCCCTACTGAAAAATTCATAATTCAGTCAATTATCGACGCCAAAGAAGACATCTCTTCTTAATTTGATTCTAAGATATAGAATAAACTATCTTCTTCTGCGCGGCACAGCATCCTCATAAAGACTTTTCACGTCTGTATAAACCGGAATGTTTTTGATTTTAAATAAGCCTACCGCCAAGAACCATATTATCACAACCATTATGGTGCTTCCAAAATACCACATCATCATATGGGCTATATCAAAATAGTTTCCCCCGCCGGCAGCGATTCCCGCGAAGACGGCAATGCGAAAAATGTTAAACACTAAAAAGACCACAATAAGAAACAAAATGCTCCACATCCGTTTCATTGCTTTCATCGGAGTAGTTAAATTCAAGATTAGCAAAAGGTAATAAGCGGCTCCAGCAACACAGGCAGAGATGATTCTGGCATAAACATTCGCGTAGGAAATAACATGGCCCGGAAGTGAAGCAACATTATCATAAAACAAATTCAGTATCCCAAGCACCGGCCAGTATGTCAAAGGCGTAAAAATGAATTCAAATGTCCCGCCATAAACTAAAGCAAAACCAAGCACTATCAAAATGAAGTATCTGGCAACAACATCAAGCGCCTCCTTATTATCCATTCACCAATCAAGACGCAACAGTTTAAAAGATTATCTTCTCGTTACTTTGACTGCAACAATTATAATCAGGATAATCAACACAACATTGACTGCTCCGATTATCCACAAGAATGAATTATCTCCAAGGTTAAATATTCCAGTTCCAGACTGTGTGGTTCCTCCAACATTCAATGCGATTTCCCTAAGCTCAGAACCGCCCAATCCATCCTTTACCTCAATTTCAAAGGACTGTTCTCCTTCAACGCCTTCATCAACAGCGAATGTTAAAAGCACTTCTTTGCTTTCTCCTGCATCTAAATCAACAATTCTTGGAGAAATACTTTCAAGTGTCGCCCAGGATTGATAGCCCAAGGCATCAACTGCAAAGGCCGTTCTTTGTGACTTCAAATTTGCAATTGTCGCTCTTACAACAACTTCTCCGCCAGCAACAACTTGGTCTGATTCCAATTCTGCACTGATTGTGACAATTCTATTGCCGCCAGTTGACGCATTGCCAGAAGTTGTTCCGCAGCCAATAACTCTCAATTGAACGCTCATGTCTTCATCCGATTCTTGCCTGTAAGTTCCTTTATTATAATCATATTCAGAAGACAAAGCCAAATTGTAAACTTTATCCTTTGCATTGTTTGGAATCGCAATATCAAAGTTAATAGTTTCTTTATCTCCCTGGTCAAGTCCGGACCTTATCTCAACAAATTCGTCAATTCCTAGTTCTGTATTCTTCAAATTTATCCTAACTTGGTCTTGATCTTCATCGCCAATATTATAAACATCAAGCGTCGTTGAAATTCGGTCACCGCAAGTTGCTTCTGTTGGTGTGAATTCGATATTATCAAATGCAATGAATTTTCCACTGTCGCTTTCCCTCTCAATGTCTACCGAATTAAACCTGTCACTCTCTTCAAAATCAGACGCAGTATCAATGCATTGTTCATCTTCTCCGACATCGTCGCTATAAGCTTTAAAGGTCAGGTCATAGCTTCCGTCTGTAAAATCGGCTGGAACTGTAAAAGTAAACGTGGCTGTATCTTTATCTCCATCACTGAGACTGCCCAAATCGAATTTTTCCTCATCAGCATTATCAAAATTAAGGTCCGAAACTTGATTTATTCCATCGGAATCAAACACGCCCATTTCTACAAAAATATCTTTGATTTTATCGTTGCCGGTATTTTCTATTTCGACTTCTATCTCAATAGTGTCAAGAAGATTCCATTCGTTGTCGTCTCCATTTCCTTGGTTGTCTATCTTGATATTTCTTATTTCCAAGTCTCCTCCAACAGAGCCGACCTCACAGAATGATCCTGCAACGTTTAAAATTAAATTCGCTTTCGTTATGCTGTCATCTGCTGTCGCAGTAATTGTAGTGCTCACTCCGCCAAAATCAACTGTATCAAGACCAACTCCTTCCACTTTGACAGTTTTCTTCTGTCCAGCAGTCAAGTCAAGGTTTGTAATCTGGTTTCCAGATGAGTCATAAAAGTTCACAGTGAAACTTCCAGAGCTAGTTAATTGGACACCGCTCCAATCCTTATTCCCGTTGTTCTCAACTTCGATTGTGCCATTAGTTGTAGGAGTAATCACAGTCTTAGAAGTCAATTTAATAGAAGGCTTATTATTAATAGCCACTGAAAAAGGAACATCGCGCGAATCGCCAAGTCCGGCAGGATCTACAATTATCTTTCCAGCCAAATTCCCATCTTGGAATGCTGTAAAGCTGACAGTGCCGCTAACATGAATCATTACAGATGTTGTTGTGCCGTCTCCGATTGGCACATTTGGCATGGTCAATGTAGCTGTGCCAGAAGTCATCACCAACGTGAATCCTATTGCTGAATCTGCAGCGCCACCATTAGTGATATCGAAAGATATCGGGAAAGAACCCGCACTGTGTTCAATAGTAGAAGGAAAATTAACATTGCTAACAGCCAAAGACGCTGCGCTAACTGCGCCACTCATCGCCATGAACGCTAGAAACACCAAAGCAGTCAAACCGCAAAATTTTGTTTTGTTTGTCATCGTGTTGTAATTTGATAGTTACAAACCACTATTTAAATATTTCGGTGCTGAAAAATTTATTTCAAAAAACTAAAATTCCCATCCTTTAGAAAGTTTAATAAAGTTCAGTGTCATACGAACCTTAAAGAGGACAAAATGCCGATAAAATCTAGGGAAAATCTTGTTGGAGCATATGCGTTCCTAATTGCGATTATACTTGCAGTATCCGTAGGAGTTGCAACAATTACTCTTGGGCCAAGTGAGTCTGTGACTAAAATTTTAACAAGTTTGCTTGCGATTCTTGGATTAGTCGCAGGCTACTTTGTTTCAGAAAAAGATGTAAAGACATTCCTATTCGCTTCAGTTTCCTTAGTGCTCGTCAGCTTCGCCGGCCTTCAAGGAGGATTCTTAAGCGCAGCAGTTCTCGGGGTTGTGAGCGTAAGCAAGCTCATTACAAATATTCTCGGGGCACTTATGTTTGTTTTCATCCCCGCAACGATTGTTGTTGCATTAAAGGTTGTCTTCTCGCTGGCTAAAACTTAATTCAAGCGTTTTTTATTTAGCCTAGCAAGAAATTTTTAAAGCCATAAATCATATTCAACCAATTTAAAAATTTTCAGAATAATTAATAATCCCATCTATCTTTAGCGTTCTCTTTCTTCTCAGGCATACTTGGCTTGTGAATATGCGCAAAACTTGGTGTGGCAAGAACAATGTTGTCTCCAAAGCCCGCGATAGTTCCTTCAAGAGCATCAACTGTTTTCTTTATTTTAGAAATCGCTCTCTTTAATTCAATCAAATCCTTCGACTTCAATGGCTTTATATCAATTACCGCAATGGTGTAACCAGTCCTAAGTGCGTTAAGAATTTCTTCCATTCCTTCATAATCTCTCAAGACGAATGGTTTTACAATTACTTTGCTGTCTTCCTTTTTGGCAGCATTAAGGTCAAGTTCAAGATATTCCTCTTCGTTACCATTTCCCCCTCCGAACAATCCTTTAAAATTAAATGCCATGCATCTTTTCAGATAAATGAGTATATAAATATTATTATATTTCTCGGTATTATTCTTGCCGCGAAACAAATTTGCTGATTTCTTCTCTTAGCTTAGCGACATCTTTTTCAATTAATTTTTCTTGCTTCTCTATAGCCCCAATCCGAACGCTCAACAACTTCTTTTTCTCTTCCAATTCTTTTTTTACTTTCTCTTCGTTAGACTTAATCAAAAAACCAGAAGTCATTTTATAAACTTCATCTCCCGAATTCTTTAATTCACCGAATGCATTTTCAATTTCATTCAACTCAATTTGCATCGCCTGTTTTTGTGCAAGAAAACTTTGAAGATGAGTTTCAAGAAGCTGCAATTCCTCTATTTTTTTATCAGTCTCTTCCCGAGCCATTTAAACGGCCTTCATTTTTGCTACTTTATTTCGCGGTTTGTAAAATACTCTGGAGCCGCAATGCGGACAAACGAATCTTTTATCCAAAACTTTGCTGCTCAGTGACTTTTCACACTGAAAACATTTGTATTGTGCCATCTCATTTCTAGCGATAGACCTTTTTTAAAACTTGCGATTCATATTTTTTAAAAAACAACAAAGAAAATCTTTAAATACTTTAAGATTCAAGAGAAATAAAAGAGTAAAATGGATGCAAAAAGAGGTTCAGAGGAAAACAGATCAACTGAAGCAGAAACCCTTGAGGAAGATTTCGACGTCGATGACCTCACGGCGGGCTTAACTGCAACAGACGAATCCAAATAATTTCTTACCTCCTCGGAGGTATTTTTTATTTTATTTATTAAAAGATTTTAACAACATCAGAATAACTCTCATAAACATTCTTATAAAATACTAATCCTTTATCTTCAATTGTTTCTGGGTTAAGATAATTCCAATACGCTACAAGCAGCAATCTTGAATTGCGGGCAATGTCTGACAGATGATTATTAATTACCGTCGTTAGTATAACCAATTTGGCTATCTTCGATTATTCATTAAAAACTTTTCTTCTTAGATTTCTTGACCTATTGAAGTCGCCAAGCCCTTCATAAATCTTCAATAATTCTTCCTGAACTTCCCTTTTCTCACTTGAATCTAAATTCATCATGAGGAGTTTTTCATAAAATCCTGCGGCTTGCCTTCTCTTGCTGCCATCAACGAAAACCTTCGCCTGAATTTTGTAATATTCTCTGACCATTCTTTCAATTTCTGTCTGTTTTTCTAAAGGAGCGATAGCAACGGCCTTTTTCTTCATAGCATCAGCAGAATCAAAGTCCCCTCCTCGAATATAAAGCTCTACTGCTTTAACAAAATCAGAAATCTTCGCCGCGACACTAGTATTTATCTCTCCAGCTGCCTTCATCATCTTTCCAGCCTCCAATAACATTCCCTTGGTTTCATACAATCCAGCCAGTTTCACAAGCACAAATTTCTTCGTGTCAAAATCAAGCTGGTTCTTCAAACAATCTTTCAGATATTCCATCCTAAGATAATCGTTCATCTCAAGAAACTTCTGTTCTATCTCTTTTCTCGTCGTCTCTTTTACTCTCATGCAAAATCCTATATTTCGGAGTTTATAACAATTACCATACATTTTTGTACATAAGTCTATTGAAATGTCATATCCCTAATGGTCCGCAGATTACTATAATCTCAACAATCCACAATCCCTTTTCGTTGTGATAATTGTATTTCAGAAAACTGAAGCTACTTTCTTTCAAATGTAAAAGAAGAAGTTTTTATAAACTCAAAACAATCATTTTAACGATGTTTCAAAAAAAGAAACTCTTGGAAGAACTCGCAGATTATTTCAAGAATAACTTGAAAAAGGGTTATACAAAGGAATCTCTAAGATGGGCTTTAGTCAATCAAGGCTATTCAAGGATGGAAATCGAAAAAGCAATTAGAAAAGCAGAGCTTGATTTGGCTGCGTCCGCTCCAATACTCAAGACAAAGCCAGAGATAAAATATGAAATTGTAACAGAGGACAAACCCGAAAAGAAGAGACGATGGTTCGGTCTTTTCTCATAAACTTCCTTGTACGCCAACGCCCGGAATCGAACCGGGAGATCCTTACGGAAAGCGGTTCTCAAGACCGCCGGAGTACCATTGTCCCACGTTGGCATTGTCACCACGTGAGACTTGAGCAGTTCCTTGCGATTGTCCCACGTTGGCATTGTCACCACGTGAGACTTGAGCAGTTCCTTGCGATTGTCCCACGTTGGCATTGTCACCACGTGAGACTTGAGCAGTTCCTTGCGATGTCCCACGTTGGCAATTATCACAATGTAACTAACTTACATTAGCATCGTTTTAGAAAATTAAGATGGCTTATAAAACTTTATACTCAATTCGCAGACGGCCTTAGCCCAGTTCGCTCATTTTGAACATCGTATCTAAAGACACAATACTGTATTGTAACATAATATCCTCTGCTCGTAACAACGTAATCATTATTACCCGGGTTTCCGTTAGCTACTTCTTCTCTAGTCTGATTAACAAATAAAAAGCCATTTGAGCCGCTCGGTTTTGCTTGAACATTGTCGGTATTTGATGTTCCTTTGACCGCACTCCTAAGAAGGACTCTTGGCGGAATAATACGAGTGCCACTGTCCCGGGTTATATAAAATCGTATAGGAATTCCAGCATCGCTCATAACAACTTTTCTTCCCCGCACAAAGAGCCCCCCTCGATTATCGCGATTTACAAGATCATAATGCTCTCGTTCAGAAACTCTGACTCTTTGTTCCCATGTAGTCATTCAACATAACAATCTCGAGAATTTTTAAACATATTTGTATTACAATTCACACTAAATAAATCCTCTTCAGTAAAAACAACAATAAAACAAAGACTTAACCGAAGAGACTAGCTAAACCAGCAGCTGACTCGCTGACTTTTTCTTCTTTCTTTTCTTCTTTCTCTGGCTTTGCTGTTCCACTCGCTGCTGCAGGTGCCGCTGCCACTGCGCTCGCGTTCGCAAGCTCGTGTGCAATGTCCACGCCATTTAACGACGCAATCAAAGATTTAACCTTGGATTCGTCAACGTGTGCTCCAGTCGCAGAAATCACTTTATGCAAATGCTCTTCGTCAACTGGTTTGCCAAGCTTATGCAATAACAAAGCTCCGTAGATATATTCCATTACGCGCCCTCCTTACATTTGAATGAACGCATGAATTCGAATGTGTGAAAGGCTAGTGATAAACTCATTGGCTTTCACCTTTTTTGTCTTGTTGATTAGCTATTATACACTCGACCAATTCGATCCCATACTCTTGATATTCTTCCATAACCTTAACATAAGCTTGCGCCCTTTGTTCTAATTCCGCACGCGTCGGATTATTTGAATTCAACCTTTTTATTTCTGACATTATATCGCTGTAGCCATCAAAACACCATGAATGAGCCCAGTCATTAAATACCTTGGCCCCCCGAAGGTTTCCTTTCTTCTTTGCTTCATTTCTTTCTATTTCTAAGTTAACCGGTCTTTCAAAATCTAATCTATTCATTCTGCTCCTCCAGCGTTTACATTTTTGCTTTCATAAATTTTCTCCAATGCTTTCTCTTGCATCGCAGCTTTGCTGATGAAATAAGAAATTGTTTCCTTCACAGTATAACCGATGTTCACTGCAAATCCAAGTGCCTTGCCGATTGATGCTCTTAGCTCATCCAACGTTCCGGCTTTGTCGATTTTAATTTCGGTATAAATCACTTCATTCACTGAATCATAAGCCCCAACAGGAATAAATCCGACCCTCATCGGAGAGATGTTCAGTTTTCCAAGAACGCTCGCCACTTTATCATTTATGACCTCTCCGGCTTTCACAATAGTCGCTGCTTGTCGTATAGACAGTTTGCCATTTTCAACAGCGACTTTCAATCCAACGCTTCCAAGTTCAGAAATTGCCGGGCCAGGAATCAAATCGGTTGGGCCTGCTTCAACATGTATGTCTTCTGGAGCAATGTCTCCCGCTTTAGCTTTCGAGGCAGACTGATTATCAACAAGTTCAGATGCTAATTGGAAAGCGTCAAGTTGGGAAAACATTAAGCAGGTGTCTGCTTCTATTAATTCTTTAATATTCTGAAAATTTACTTTCTCAACTTTTGAAATTGCCCTTAGTAAAATGGATTTTTTAGCCATAACCACTTCTGCCTTTCCGGTTAATTTTTTCTTTATCTTCTGAAATTGCGAAGCTGGAAGGCCTTTGATTGACGCAACAAGAAGGGTCTTGCTAGACTGCATTTTTTTAACTAAAACATTAAGCAGTTTCACTTTGTCTTCCGGAATTGGTTTCTCTCTCGTCAATTTTTTTCTTTCGGCCATTATTCCACTTCCACCTTGAATGGTTTTGTCATAGTGAATTTTATCATTGTATTTTTCAGATTCTCTTTCTTTTTTGGCAGGGCATTAATAACTCCATGATAAACCGCGTCAATATTCTGCGCAATTTTCTCATCGCTCATGCTTTGTTTTCCGACGGCAATTTTCACGCTTGCTTCTTTCAGCCTTATTTTCAAAGAAGAATTAATCTTATCCAATGTATCTTTTATCGATTGTTCGTTTTCTTGCGGCAAAATTCCCAACTGAGGCGAAGGCATTTTTCCCGCCGGCCCAAGAATTTTACCGAAGGTCGTAGCCACTTTCGGCATCAGTTTTGCGACAGACAAAAAATAATCGTAATTATCAACGAGTTTTTTCAGCTCTTTCTTGTCAGAATATTTTGCAAACTGTCCTTCCGTTATGCTGTCAACAATTTTTGATTTTTCAGTCAGGAAACCGCAGACTTTTTTGTCTTTTACTTTATGGGGAAGAGTTATTACAGCGTTCATCTGATCTTTTTTCACATCAATTCCCCTCAGATTAATAATTAACTCTACAGTTTGGTCAAACTTTGCTCCTTTCTCCTTGCGCAATTCCGCTAATGCTTCCTGTACTTTCATTGTTATTCGTTCCTTTCATCTCCTACCTATGCCCGTAAACCATAGAAATTTATGTTTCGGGATGTAGTGCGATTATTATGATGATTGTTGAGCGTATTTAAACTTTTCTGGCTTTCTCTTTCTTTCTTAGATTCTCCTCAATCTCTTCTACGCTTCCGGAAATAACCACCCAGTTCTTCACTTCTTCAAATCCTAATTTCTTATACCATTCAAGAGGAAACTCTTTGTCCTTGAATATAATCCCATCAAAGATAACTGCATCATACTTTTCGCGCGCGGTCTTGCATAGCTCTTTCATAAGTGCGCGCGCTATCCCATATTTCTGAAAATCAGGATGTACAAATAATTCTCCATCGAATAAGTGATTTCCGTCGCACCAGGGTTTTATTCCGGAAAGAACCGCGCCGACTATTTTATTTTCATATTCTGCAACAAACGCAAGGTCTGGCTGTTTCTCAAAAAAATATTGTAAGATTTTTCGCGCAGACTTCTTGTCCCATGTCTCTCCAACGTTCGCTTCATTATAAGCCAACGCATAAATCGAAGCAAGAACTTCCAAGTCTTCTTTTTTCATCATACGTTGGAATAACCCTAACTATTTTTTCAACAACTTTTTTATTCTCTAACAATCCTTCTATATTACTGGTTTTTTCATATTGGTAAGGATAATTTTCGTAAGTGCTTATTCGTGAGTGAGAGTAGGTTGTCATTTTATAGAAACTCATCAAGAATATTTATATGTTTACTTCTTCTTTCCTTTGGCTTCTTCTTTCTTTGCCCCAGCCGCAGGCGTTGCCGCAGCAGGAGTAGCAGATTTTCCGGCAGCAGGTGTTGCGCCCGCCGCAGGAGTTCCAATAGTCGCGCCGGCAGCCGTCGCTGCAGCAGCTTTCGCTTCTTCTTCAGCAGCCTTCGCTTCAGCCAAAGCCTTCTTGCTTTTCTCTTGTCTAACACTAAGGTCTTTCCAAAACTCTTCAAGCTTTTTCTTCTTGTCAGCCGAAGGCTCGGTTATCTCGTTGTCAATCTCATTATCATATTTTCCAGCTTCAATTTCTCTCATGATTTCTTTTCCATTTTTACTATCAATCAAAACTCCGAGAGAAACGCAGCTTCCAACCGCAAGCTTCACAGCATTCTTCAAATTTCTCGCCAGCAAGCCAGGTTGTTTTGTCTTCGCGATTCCAACAATCTGCTCAAAAGAAATATTTCCTACATAGTTTTTACCGGCCTCTCCGGAGCCAGCTTCAAGTTTCATTTCTTTCTTTATCAGCTCAGCCATTGGCGGAGATAAAACTTCAATCGAGTAACCTTTAGTCTTTGGATTAACATCCAGCTCAACAGGAACTTTCAATCCCTTGAATCCAGAAGTCGCAGTATTCACATCGCTAATAACTTTCCCAAGATTAACCCCCATTGGTCCAAGCTGTTGGGCTATCGCTGGCCCTGGCTTCATGGACCCGCCCTCAACAATTAATTTAATTTTCGGCATCTTCGCCCCCAATAACTCTTTTTAAAAATGCAACTGCAGATTGGCCTTCCATTTCAAGAATGTGTAACTCTGTCGCCTGTTCTGTGATTAAGCGATCCATAGAATTCAATAAGCCAGAATTTTCTGCCTGCTTCCTTTGACCACCATTTGTCATTATATTCCTTCGTGCGTCTAATAATCTTTGATATTTATCAAAAGCCGCGCTGTACTGTTCAGCTAGTCTTATTTGCATTAAAGGTAAGTTGCCTGCCACCAAAGCATCGGCAAAAGAAGGCTGCGGGCCATACATCTTACTGTTCATCTAAAATTCCTCCGCGAACTCGTCAAAAGAATCTGTCTCAGGTTCTTCTTTCTTCTTTCCTTTAGTTTCATCTTTATTTTCCTCTTCTCCCTCTTCAGATTCACGCCTTATAACCTTTACGTTGTCCATCTTAACCGTTACTGGAATAGGGACACTCGCTCCAAGTAGTGAAACAACAACTTCTCCTTTCTGCTTGTCGATTCTCGTGACCTTCGCCTGTTCGCCTTTGAACTGCCCAAGCATTTCGACAATATCCCCGATTGCAATGTTCATCTCTTCAGTTTTCGGCTCAAGCATATTCTTTATTTCTTCGTAAGAAACAGTCTTTCCGATAATTCCTTTTACATACGGCAGATTGAAAACCGCTTCTTCCGCAGTTTCTCTGTCAGCGGCCTCGACAATAATGTAACCCTTCAATCCGTGCGGCTTGATTACAGAATAAACCGAAATAGAATTCTTTCTCACTCTGTCCCCAATCATTTCCATTGCTCGTTCTTCTTTATTCGTCGTGACTTTTATGATAAATATCATTTTGTTTGTTTTTCCGTTTTGTTTTAGTTCGCTCTACTTCAAGACATCTAGAAGCAGATATTCAATAGACAAGTTGAGGGTTTTTAAATTTTCGCTTTCGTTTAGAGTAATAGTTCAACAATTATTATGCCCTCTTTTTCAAAAATCTCTTTGTTAAGAAAATCCAAGGAGCCTTTATTCTCCTCTATCCATCTTCTAACAGTTAAAATATTCCTTTCGCCAATTCCATGAATGTGCACGAAGTCCAATCCATATTTTTTGGATAAATCTATTTTTCTTCTTAAATCTTGCGTGATCTCATAATCGCTCATTTGACTGCTAACAAAAACAGCCATAGCCGATTTCGAAACAATGACTTCATAAATTTCCTTAAAATCTTCTCTCGAATAATTATAAAGCTGAATTAAAAACTTTTCAAAATAGCCGGCAGTACACAAGTTGGAAATATTGTTTCCCCTATCCCCAAATCTTCTACGAATATCCTCTTTTAATTTTCGTACATCCAATCGTTCGCTAAATTTCTTTCGAAGATAAAGTGATGCCTCTAAGGCCTCATAGTCATCTTTTGGAATCAATGGGGCGAAGAAGTCTAAAACCTTCTTGTCTTCACCTTTATTTTTCTGGTAGTCATATAAGTCTTTTAAAAGAATGTAAGTTTTGTCTTCAAAGACCTCCCCTCCGCTTTCTACACGATCTCTAAATATTTCGGCTAATTTTTTCTTTTTTTCTTCAGGCAGCCCATCGTAATTAACATATAATCTCTGTTTTTCTTCATCAATCGAATACCCCTTGCCCCTTAAACTATTATCAGAATTTCTGGTTACATTAATGTTTATCAACGGAGAATTAACTTCAATATTGAATAAGGCCTTTAGTTTATCGAGCCAACTCATTTCATTGCTTAGAAAGCCTCATGAGAGAAACAAGGTCATTCTTGATGAAAACCTCAGAGCCCTTCCGAATACCTCCAAACTCTACTTCTCTCACCTCTTGACCATCTGTACTGAGAACATGCTGATTTGGATTCGTCTTCTCAACAATTATCCCTTCTTCATTCACATCCTTGCCAAAAAAACCAAGCACTTCTCTTCTCAAACCAGAATCAAATGTTAAGGTTGTCTTTTCATCCATTTTCACTCCTCACATTTTAAACTGGCATTCGGTATTTAAATATATATCGTTTCCTTTGATTACTTTCGCCCATCTAAGTTTCTCCAAACTCTCTTCTTTAATATCGTGACCATTACGGAACTGTATTTTGCTAAGCAAAATACAGTACTCAAAAATATTTATATTTTTCGTTAACTCACCCCAATCTCTCCAAGTATTCCTTAATCCTCTCAATCGTCTGAGGAATCAGAAAATTCTCAATCTTTGTCTCAAAAATTCTTCCAAGCGGCTCGAACTCGCTAAGACGATATTTGTTCTCCTGCTTATCTACCAACATGGCGTCACGAAGACGTTTCAATTGTCTTCGTATATTGCTCTCCGCGAGGCCTTTCTCCTCAAGCGAATGCTCTTTCCTTTTTTCCTGCACTCTGTCTCGTATCTCAAAAGAGTTAAGCCAATTTTTATTCGGTCTCGCTTCTTCCAAAGTCATAAGCATGTCAACGATAATGTCCCTCGAATCTCCCGGCTGCAAAAGTCCAAGGCTCAAGCAAACCTTTCTTATCAACTCCCTCTTCGAAGAATTATACGGCCTTTCATATTTCCTAAGCGTTATTTCCGAGAGTGGCAGATCTTTCACCATATTTATTTCAAACGATGAATTGTTATAAATCTTGCTAATCAACCTTTATATCTCAATCCAATACAGAAACAACTCACCTTTCTCGGTCTGGGTTGGTGGTGTGATAACTTCTCGTTAATACAATTTTGTAAAATAGCTTAAACTTTCTGATTTAATTATTATAGCAACGACGAATCGGAATATAGTTAAATGAAAACTGAATTTCTTAAAAACCCATCAATCATCAAAATCATTATAAACCTAACTCATTTATCTGAGAAATGAAACTCGTCGCATACATCAATCAAGACAGCTCTACTTACGGCCAAATCTCCGCGCTGATTAATCGCATGGAAGAACTCGAGCAAATTCTCATCGTCAAAGACAAGTCAACTCCGATGCCATTTTTAAATCCTGCCTGCAAATCAATTAACGTAGATTCTTCAAAAGACTTGTCTTCTTTCAAAACAGAAATTCAGGAAAAACTAAAGCCGTTTCTCAAAGGCGATTTCGAAGTCGCGCTCAGCATCGCATCAGGCAACGGCAAAGAGCACATGGCTCTTATCTCCGCGCTCCTCACACTTCCTGTCGGCATAAAACTAACAGCTTTCACAAAACAAGGCGTAGAATTTATTTCTTAATTTCTCTTCGGGCAGTTATAAAACTCTTTAACTCATCCGCTTATACATTATTCCATCGTTCATCTAATTCGTTGTCCCAATCTTTTCTAAGAATTTCTTCAGATGCCAACATCGTCAGAATACTTTCCACATCGTTAATATTTTTTACCATATTTTCTATCAAATAAAAGTCATCGCCCACTTGACCATCATCACAACAATCAGCGCAAGTATGAACCAAGTGATTGCCTTGTAAGCCCACTTCCCGATTTTCTCTTTTCTGGTTATTCCCCACACGGTCAGATAAAAGAATCTTCCGCCATCGAGAATTCCAACTGGTAGCATGTTGAACAACGCCACTAAAAAGTTCAGCACAATTATCCACCATAGCAAATAGTAAATGAACCATCCAAACTCTCCAACCTTAGATTCATAATGCGTGAACGGATCTTTGATGTCTGAAAAGACCTTGTAAATCCATCCGGTAATTCCTCCGTTGCCCCCCTGTATGAAAATAATTCCCAACGCCGCCTTGCCCTCGCTGTTTTCTGTCAGATTGAATGTGTACTCTCTCGTTTCAGCCACAGTCCCCTGTCCCGGGTCAAGGACTGCCGTCTTGACATTTACTTCGTCTCCCGGCTTGTACTGCCCAAGAACACTTCTTAAATCTTCAATCGAAGTAATCTTTTTTCCGTCAATTTCCGTTATCGCTCCGACCATCTGGCTCCGAAACGCTGGCGTATCTTCGTAAACAATCACGCTTTTCAATTTATTTTCAACAGAAGCATCCCAAATTTCATTCTCAATAAAGTAATACTTTCCGTCAGATTCCAATTGCAAATATCCTTCAATTGAACTATTTCCTATCACGCTTACATTTACCATCGGCAGTTCAGCAAGGCCATAACTGCTAAACTTCACTCCGGCAGGTACAAACAAATTTGTAAAGAACAGGGCCATTACGCCAGTGAACAGCAAGGCCACAACAACATTAGCAAAAGTTCCTGCGGCAAGAACAACCATTTGTTTCAATCGCGGCGCTTTTTCCATCTGCTTCTCGTCTGGTTCAACAAACGCTCCAAGAATCGGACCAAGAAAAGCAAAACCAGTAGAATGAATCTTAAACTTGTAAAATCTTGCGAAAATCCCGTGAGAAAACTCATGAACAACCGCGATGATTCCAAGTACGACTATGAAATAGGTGAAGTATAAAGGAGGAAACAAAGATTCCAATCCAAAAATCTTCGGGAAATACGGAATCACCGGAAACACTGGCGGCGCCCGAATTACTTGCGCAATCGAAGTCGTCAAATACAAATATGTCGACTGGGAAAGCAGCCAAACAATTCCAATCATTAATCCATATCCGGAAGCAAGAACAACATACTGCAATAATTTAAGCGGCTTGGCAAAAGTTTTCGCAAACCAGTCTATAAAATTAATTCCAAGTTTTGTCTTGTAAAGATAAAGAATTCCCTGCCTTTGCAGGTTTTTTCTTCTTGTTGAAAGAAATATGACTACAAAAATTATAAAAATTCCCAAAAATACAAAATCATAAACTTCAAACGCAACCATTTCGTTACTTCTTCCTTATCGGCCTAAAGGCGCGGCCTTTACACCGAGGACAAGAAATTTTTCCTGCAACGACTCTCACAGAAGGCGACCTGACTTTCTTGTTGCAATTTTTGCACACATAAACATTGTGGAACATTCTCTTCTGCGCTATTGGTATTTTTGTTGCCATATTTATTTACAAAACCCTCATTAACATTTTCTTTCCTTCAATGTCCCAGACCTCTGCTTGCTTGTCAGTTTCAGCAGAACCCCTGGCATCCGCATGAATCGGCACATCAATCGTCTCATAACTCTCAAGGTCCATGACCGAGGCGTTCTCTCCATTCACGCTCAGGATTTGAACTCTCTTCTTTTCAACCATCGGCACATCAAACCTGTCGTGTCCTGGAATAGTAATTACCTTCTTCCTGTCCACAAAAACTCCGGTCGCAAGAATTCTGCACTTAGCATGTCCATGCTTTCCTGTCTTGCTGACATCATTCGACTTTACAATATAAGGCTCGTTATCAACCAAAATCATCGCGCCTACTTTTGCTTCCGTAGCGTTAATAATTTTCAAAACCATAGTTAGCTTTCACAATATAGATTTATAAAACTTTCCCAGAAAGAATTAATCTTCTTTTCCTCACAACTTTTAAAAACCCCCTTTCTCATTTCCATTCATGACAGACGCTCAGACAGCAAAGAAGAAAGACTTCGTAGAAATAAAATTCTCTGGTTATGCAAACAATCAACTTTTCGATTCTAACATTCCCGAAGACCTTAAGACCTTAGCGGGTGAAAAGGCAAAGCCAGAAAAAACAATAATTTGCATAGGCGAAAGAATGCTTGTTGAAGGTTTAGATAAGCAGCTAGAAGGAAAAAACCTCGGGAAAGAGTATGAAATTGAAGTGTCTTCCAAAGAAGGTTTCGGAGACAGAAACAGAAACCTCCTAAAAATAATTCCTTTGAAAGCATTCAGCGAACAAAAAGTCCACCCTCAAGTAGGAATGATGTTCACACTGGACAACTCATTAGTAAAAGTCATCGCTGTCTCGGGAGCAAGAGTCACCGTCGATTTCAACAATCCTCTCGCAGGCAAAGACCTTAGATACAAAATAACTATCGTGAGAAAAGTCGAAGACACAAAAGAAAAAACAGAGACAATATTCCAATTTTTCTTTAGGTTCGTTCCAGAATTCGAAGTCAAAGATAAAATCATAGTGAAAGGCCCCAAAATACTCGGGCAGATGATAAGCCCCTTCAATGATAAGTTCAAAGAACTAGTCGGCATGGAACTTGCCTTTGAAGAAAAATTGCCTGAAAAAAATACTGTTAAAGAAGAAGAGGAAGAGAAGGAAGAAGAAATTTCAGATAATAAAGAAGATGAAGAAGAAAATTCCGAAGAAAACATTCAAGAGAAAGAAACACATTCACATCACAATAATTCTTAAATAATAAGATTCTATAAAATAACTATGGGAAACAGGGGATTAAAATTAGGCTTGGGCTTAGTAGGATTCATTACTTTGTCTGGCTTAGGAGTTTTTGGATTAAAATATCGGGAGATTCAGAAACAAAATTTGGATGCTAGCGCACCGCCAGCATATTCTCAATTAGCACAAGTTCAAAGGCAGCTAAACTCTTCACTTTACCGCAGACAGACAGCAGACCCAAACTTTTATGCAGAAACTCAGGCGTTAATTGCAAGAGAAAGAGATTTGGCGATAAATCCTGAGGTTCACACATACATAGCAAGAAAAAGCGTGGTTAAAAATAATGATTGGTTGGAATCTGTGGGTTTAGCTTCTTTTTTAATCGGAGCTGTAGGCGCTATCGGTATAGCGTTCAAACTTAGTAAGGTGTCCTAAAGACGCCTGCCCGACACCATAACAATACTTAAAAACATCTTTTCCCTGAGTTTTCTATGGCAGATATATATGTTGAAAAAGAGGGTAAAAAGCCCCAGTCTATCGATGAAGAACTCGAGTCTTTGCTTCATACGCAAACAACCCGCGTTAAGGTAGTCGGATGCGGTGGAGGCGGCGGAAACTCTGTCTCAAGAATGAAAGAAATCGGCATCAAGGGCTGTGAAATCATAGCCATCAATACAGACGCCCAAGACTTGCTTTACACAAATGTTGATACAAAAATCCTGATAGGGCGAGAACTAACCGGCGGTCTTGGTGCAGGTTCAAATCCAAAGATAGGCGAACAAGCAGCAAAGGAATCAGAACAGGAAATTCGCAAAAAACTCGCAAATTCAGATTTAGTTTTCATAACCTGCGGACTAGGGGGCGGTACAGGCACCGGTTCAAGTCCAGTAGTCGCAGAGATAGCGAAAAAAATAGGCGCACTCACGATCGGCGTAGTAACATTGCCCTTCACAGTCGAAGGCCAGAAAAGAATTGAAAATGCGCAAAACGGTTTGGAAAGATTAGCCGCTATAACAGATACTTTGATTGTAATTCCAAACGATAAGCTCTTAGAAATCGCTCCAGAACTTCCGATTCACACCGCTTTCAAAGTCGCAGATGAAATTCTTACAAATTCAGTAAAAGGCATAACAGAATTAATTACAAAAGCAGGCCTCGTAAATCTTGATTTTGCAGACGTCAAAGCTGTCATGAACAACGGCGGAGTTTCTTTAATTGGCATTGGAGAAAGTGATTCGCAAAACCGCGCAGTCGAAGCAGTCGAGCGCGCGATAAACAATCCATTGTTAAACGTCGACGTCTCAAATGCGACAGGCGCGCTGGTGAACATTATCGGCGGCAATGACATGTCTCTTGATGAATACAGAAAAGTAATGGAGATAATCGGAAATAAAATTTCGCCAGACGCTAAAATTATCTCGGGCGCTCAAATTTCTCCAGACATGGAAAAGTCAATAAAAGTCCTTCTCATCATAACCGGAGTAAAAAGCTCTCAAATTGTCGGAGCCGGAGATTTCGAAACTTCAGGCCAAAAAGCCCTTGAAAAAGAGCTCGGCATTGATTTCGTTGAATAAATTTTTAAGAAAAGATTTACTAATAATTCCATATGACATTAGATTGGAAGTACAAAACTGCTCCAAGAAGTCATTTAACTTTAACAGTAATTATATCTAATAATTTTGGCTATATTTTATCGTTATTAATATCGTCCCTTTATTTATGATTTTACACTTAACAGCAAATCTTAAAAACCCCCCATCTTTATATTCATCATGGCAGTATTCGAAAAACTAAAATCATTCACTTTGCAGTCTAAAAGAGTCTGGCACGTTCTTAGAAAACCAACTTCTCTGGAATTCAAGACTGTCTCAAAAGTTTCCGCAATAGGAATTTTAATTCTCGGTGCAATCGGATTTTTGATTGCCGATGGGCTGAAAATTATAGAAAGGCTTTTCATCTAGCCGCCCATTAAAGTTATGACGGTTCACAAAGAAACTGTCCCAAAATCGGTTCGGACTCAGTTTGATATTTTTCAACAAATTACCATTCTAGAAAACCTTTTAAACGGACTTTAGCATTTGTTATTTATGGGGATGTGGGGTAGCCTGGTTAGCCTATGAGGTTTGGGACCTTATGACCCCGGTTCAAATCCGGGCATCCCCATTCAGGACTGAAAGTCCTGTCAGGTGCCCTTTGCACCTGCGGGAAACTGCCGACAAAGTCGGACAATAATAGTCTTTTGATGCGTACAACTTTTATTCTAGAAAAGTCGTACTTCAGGTCCGGGCATCCTCATCAATCAATTTTAAAAACCATCCCTTTCTTTCTTCTCAATGTTAGAAAAACATCACGGGGAATTAACTGAAGGATGCAAGCGCTGCTTCAAAGGCGAAAAGCTGGTTCTATTTGTAACAGGCCTATGCCCACGAAATTGTCTTTATTGTCCTCTTTCAGAAGAAAAGAAAAATAAAGACGTAATCTTCGCAAACGAGCAAGAAGTTAAAGACATTAAAGACTTAATAGAAGAAGTCAAAATTTCAGGCGCAACTGGCGCAGGCATAACTGGCGGCGATCCAATAGCAAGATTAGCTCGAACTTGCGAGTTCATTTCTGCATTAAAAAAAGAATTCGGAAAAAAATTTCACATTCATCTTTACACTTCTCTTGATTTGCTTACAGAAGAAAAAATAGCAAAACTTGAAGAAGCCGGTTTAGACGAATTAAGAGTTCATCCAGATTTAGAATCTAGCTCTTTGTGGCCAAAACTTGAACTTCTCAAAAAAACAAAAATGGAAACTGTCATTGAAGTTCCAGCAATTCCAAAAAAGGAAACTCAAATCTTCGAGCTTATCAAATACGCCAAAGATAAAGTAAAAGCTTTCAATCTCAACGAACTTGAATTAGCGCAAACAAAAATAGAAGAATTCAAAAACGAAGGATGGAGAACTGACAAAGATTCTCTCACAATAAAAAACAGCGAAAAAACCGCGCTGAATATTATAAAAAAAGTCAGGGGATTCCATATTAGAATTCATTACTGTTCCGCCCGTTTCAAAGACGAAATCCAATTCACTGAAAGAATAAAAAATTACGCAAGGCTCTCGGCTCTCGCAACAGACATCACAACAGACTCAGGCACATTGCTCCGCGGCGCGATTTATTCAACTTCGCTAGAAAAACTCAAACAACAATTTCCTAAAGAAACTTTCACCCAAGACAAAGAGCGCATTCTCGCCTCGGCAAAATTCGTCAAGTTTCATTTCAAAGAACTTCCAAAATGCGCCATCATAGAAGAATATCCCACAAGAGACAAAATGGAAATTTACAAAGAATTTCTGAATTAATATCTTTAATTAGGTAAGCAGCCATTAACCTATCCAATTCGTATCGTAATTATATTTATCGTCAGCGAAAATCCAGACTTTGTTTGGATTTGAGCAAATAACAGCGAGGCGAAGCCGAGCAATATTTTTATACAATCTACATAATTTTAAAAACCACAAATCTTTTTTTAAAACATGAAATCCAAAATCTTCATCATTGAGCATCTCGAGCCAAAGCTCTGGCCATGGTGCATCATAGAATACAAACACATTTCAAGAACCGTTAGAAAGAAAAATGTCTGGTTTACAAATATAAAAAAATCAGATGTAAGAAAACTTGAGAAATACGGAAAAGTTTTCACTCAGTCAATTAAATCCATGCGACTTGAAAATCCTTATCTTCTCGACCCGGAAGCAAAGCAAACTTTAACCCCTGAAAATTCAAGACCGTTTCAGTATTTCATTTTCGGTGGAATTCTCGGAGACAATCCTCCAAAAAAACGCACGCAAGCCGAACTCGCACTATTTCTTCCAAATGCAAAAATCTTCAACATCGGCAAAGCCCAAATGTCCACAGACAACGCAGTCTACGTCGTCAAACAAATCGTTAACGGCACGCCCTTAGAAAAAATTCCTTTCCAAGATGAAATAGAAATAAAGCTAAACAAAATCGAATCAACAATCCTTCCTTATCGTTACGCTCTTGTCAACGGTAAGCCATTTTACAGCAAGGAGCTAATTAATTATCTAAAGAAGAATTAACCCAGAGGACGCTCAGATAAAATATCCGCATATCTTCCATATCCATCCTCTCTTAATTTCTTATCAAATTGGTCAAGCCTCTTAGGTTCTTCACTGTAAACATAATCCCATCCGTCAACTGGAATGTCATCTGGAGAAGTAAGGCATCCGCTTGGGGGTTGCCTAATAGGTTCAACCTCGTCAAGAACCCCGCTTATTTTAACTCCGTCCATCACCAATCTTCCATGATAATTTCCAGATTCAGAATCAAAACTTCCGTGTTCAATCCTCCTAACTCTGCCAAGATACCCAACGCCTCTCCCTTTATCAAGAAGAAAAGCCAATCTCCCCGGTTCGATTCCTCTAGCTGATTCATTTCCCATCATTTAGCCTGCAATGAGAGGTTTAAAATAATTTATATACAGCTAGATAGCGATTAATATCGCCCTTCTCAGAATCCCCACTTCTTCTTCACTCGTTCAACCTGATAATCAACATCCTTCTCAAACTCTTCAAAGCTCGTATAAATTTTATGAAAATGCGTTTTCAGCCACGGATGCTCAATTAGTTTTTTATTCGTGCAAACAAGCAGCTTCGGATTTTTCGCCAGCGTTCGTGCCATAACCATTTCCATAACTGTTCCGATACTCTTGTCATAATTCTCATCAACAATGCACAAAATTCCGCGGGAATAGCAAATCGCAATATAATCTCCTTGTGTCATTCTCCATTCAAATCCTGGCTCTTCTTTAAACTCTTTTCCCTGGTCGATAGCCCGCACCCGTCTTTCCTGCTCTCCAGGCAAATCATAAAACGGATTTATCATCGCAATCTTAGGATGTCTTTTTTCAAATCCGAGTTCCCACTTCCTAACATAACTCCTGCTGTCTGTGGCATGCGACAGGTAAAAACTGAAAATCCCTTTCGGAAACTTCACTTCCGGCGCTTTCAATCTCTGCGCCCAGTTAAGCTGCTTTTCTGCCATGAAAATCCTGAATCTAAGAGACTTTTAAGGATTGTTGCATTCCAGACAATAGAATAATTTAAAAACCATTATCTCCCACTTTGTAAATGGCAAGCAAGAAAAAGAAAATTGGCGCAGCCGGACGTTACGGCGCAGGATACGGAAGAAATATCAGAACAAGGCTTAATGCTATAGAATCATCTCAAAGACAATCTCAACCGTCTCCTTTTCATCCAACAGGCAGAGCAAAAAGAATTTCTGCAGGAATTTGGAAATGCCTTAAAACTGGCAGAATCTTCGCAGGTCACGCCTACTACTTGAAAGAAAAGAAGTAATTTTTCTCAATTAATCTGTTTGAATTCTGTAGTTACTTTAAAAAAGTAACAATACAAAAGTTTATATATCTTCAAAAAATCGGCGTGATATGGAAGTTCAACCTACAAGAAGAGAACTTTTGAAGGAATTTATGCTCGGAGGAGTATTAACGGCAATTGGAGTTGGAAGCCTTATAGCTTATGCTGAAGCAAGTGCAAAGCCAAGCGCCAATGCACAACCAAAGCATCAAAATCCAATTGCCCCAACACCAAGACAAACATACACTAGAAAAGACTGTATTGACGCAATAATTCAAATAGAATCTGGAGGTAATCCCCTTGCAACAAGATGGGAAGAGCATTTAGGAGAATATAGTTATGGCTTAGGAGAGATACTTGGTTCAACAGCTCGTGAAATCGAGCAAAAATATCCCCAATTGCCGCGGCTTGGAAAAACAAAATTAGAGTTGGAATCTAATCTTTTTAATCCGAAAATAAACAGAGCATACACAGAAGCACACTACGATGACCAGTACGACTTATACCAAGATCCTTTTCTAGCGGTAGCAGGATATAATGCCGGACATTTCATGCCGCGAAATGCGCGGACAATGCAGCAGCTCGGAATGTTATTCAAGCAGCATGTTTTGCCAAATGGAAATTTTTCAAAAAATAGGCGCGCAAGAACTTTGCTAAAAAAATTCCAAAGAGAAAATCACTTAGATGTTGACGGAATAATGGGGCCCCAAAGTTACGAAACATTACAAGTTGCATGGACAAGACGATTTCCAACTTCTCAAAACATCTTTGCAATAATTCCTGAGAATGGGACAACACCACACCATGTAGAAAAATTCAGGGCCGCGCTCACTCAAATTGTCCAGAACAGAGAGCACTACGCATAGTTACTCCTGCCACAACCAATCTCGTTCAAGAATTTTCTTATTTATCTTCGCCCTTTTCTTTCTATGTTCTTTCAGAAAAGCATTTATTTTCCCAATAGCAATATCTTTCAATTCCGAAGTTAACATCTTTCCGCTTCGGTATTCTTCTTCTATCTTGGCTAGTTCTTCATCGTCTTCTTCAAACATAAATTTCAGGTACTGAAAGCATACATCAATATCTGGATTTCCTCCAAGTCTTCTATGCTCTTCAATCGTATCCTTTCCTCCGGAAAACGCATATTTCTTTATTTTCTTTTCTACAGTTTTTTCATCGTCACTTAAAAATATGGCTGAGCTTTCATCGCTTGATGACATCTTTCCTTCAGGCCCTTTCAAAGCCGGCCAAAACATTGAATGCAAAATCGCCGGCTTGTAGTACCCAAGTTTTGGATACACATCTCTAGCCACTCTAAAATGCGGGTCTTGGTCAACTCCCAAAGGAATCAGGCATGGAACATCCTCGCCTTTCAGTACGCTCGGTATGACTGCCGGCGCAGCTTGCATTGAAGTGTAAAAAATCTTCCCAATATTATCCTCATTCGTCATTCCGAACGAAGCCTTAACAGTTGAAAAAGTAATTTTCTTCGCGAACTTTACAGCAATCGGATAAAGCAAATTCGCGTGCCTCGTGTCAACTAAAAAATGCGTCTTCTCAGGATCAAAACCTAGCGCAGCGACGTCAAGCATATTGTCTTCAGTCCACCTTTGTATTTCTTCAAAAGATTTGTCCTTGAACCAAAACTTTTCATCATCTGTAAACTGAAAATACAAAGCGACATCAAACTTGTCTTGCAGCCACTTCGTAAAAAGCCATGTTCCAACGTGCCCTAAATGCAAAGGCCCCGACGGCCCGCACCCCGTGTAAAGAAAAAACTTATTCCCTTTTTCATATTCATTCAGTATCCATTCAAAATCCCTATGCGCAAAAAAAATCCCTCGCCGCAGCATTGGGTGCAGTTCTCCAGTAATCTTCTTAACTCTGTCAAGAATCTTATCGTTTAACTTAGAAATCCCAAATTCACTGACTAATTTGTCATAATCCACCTTGCCGGTAACATCCCAGGGGGTTATCTCAAATCCTGCCATGCGTTTTTTAGTGAAATTTTCTTTATAAAACTATCATCTCCTAAAATAAATACGCGCCCTTCTTCAGTCCAAAATTCATAAAAGACACTAAATGCAATAACCTAACAAAATAATAAAACATCCACCGCTCATCAATTAGAAGTAATATAACATGCTAATATCTAAGCGAGCTTCAAAAAATTCGATAATTTTTATCATCAACAAATTTAAATATAAACTTCGTCATAGAAAAACATGAAAACTGCAAAAAAAGAGACAATTTTGATATTATCATTCATTTTATTTTCACTACTTGTCCCGATGACATCTGCTGAAATTTTAATCGGCCAGACAGCTTCGCTTTACAACGTCGGCGACGACTTCGGCATAACGATAAAAATAAGTCCGCTTACTCCGGTAAGCGACTTCTTGACAGCAAGTTTAATTTGCAGCGGAACCGAAATCGGCATTTACAAAAGCCCTCAAAGCGTTGCCCAAGGCGAAGAAAAAGAAATAAATATTTCTGCAAGGCTTGACAATTTCTTGGTTCAGGGCACAGAAGGCAAATGCTTCATAAAAGCATCATTCGGTGGCGAGGAAGTCAGCAGCCAGGAATTTGAAGTAACAAATGATGTCAGGCTTGATTTGAACATTCAAGGAGTTATTTTCAACCCAGGGGAAACCGTTTCTGTAACAGGAAAAGCCGAGAAGGCAAACGGCAAACCAGTTGAAGGTTTCGTGGAGCTAACCGTTCCAGAAATCAAATTTAGTTTTACAGGTCCCGTAAATGCAGGAGCATTCAATATTACTTTCAGAATTCCAGAAGACGCTTCATCAGGGAGTTACGACCTTAAGGCAAGAGTGTACGAAAAAGATATATCCGGCAAAGTAGTCAATGAGGGCAGCACCAGCGCATTAATTAGAATAAACCAGATTGTAAAAGAAATTGGCATCGCGTTGAGCGACCAGACAATTTCGCCTAATGGGGTGTTGACTTACAGCGTAATCTTATACGACCAGGCCGGTGAGCACGCATCTGGCGATGCTTCAGTCAGGGTTTACAAGCCGGAAGGATCGCTCTTTGACCAAAGAATCCTCCGTTCAGACGAATCTGCTACAGTTCCATTAGTCCTTTCTTCTCCACCAGGCTATTGGAATATAGAGACTAAGTACGAAAACTTCGAAACCTCAAAGCAATTCTTAGTTGAAGAATTCGAAGATCTTTCTTTTACTCTCGTCGGCAGCACGCTGATTTTAGAAAACACGGGCAACGTTCCGTTCACTGGTCCTGTTGAAATCGGAATAGGAGACACAACCGAAATAAGGGACTTAGAAGGGTTGAAAATTGGAGAATCATTAAAATATGAGTTGAAAGCGCCGGATGGCGAATATGCTATTGAAGTCGGCGAAGGCTCAAACAAACAAGTGCTTGGAACAATTCCCTTAACAGGCAGGGCAATATCTATTCAGTCGGCAGGCGACAAAAGCGTTTTGGCAACAAGCTTATGGGTATTGGTAAGCTTAATTGCCCTGCTGGTTGTCGCGTTGGCAGTAGTATATATTTACAAGAGGCTAATGCACGGCAAAAGCTTGGCTTCTCCAAAAACTTCTCAGCAGAAAAAAGTCGATAGTTTAGTAGCCGCCGCCACCTCACAAAAAGAAAAAGAAGAGAACAAAAACCTGATTGACAAGGGCGTAAAGCAGAATTCTTCAATCATTTCAGTTTATATAAAAAATATGCCCGTTTTGGACAAGAATCCTGATGCGGTCAAGACCATTGATACTGCGCTTTGGAAAGCTAAAGAAGTCGGTGCAAAGATTTATGCCGACGGAGATTTCAGGGTAATCATTCTCAGCGAAATCTTAACTAAAGAAAAAGAAAACGAAATGAAAGCAATAAATGCCGCGAGGGCAATCGAAAGAGTCTTCGATATTTACAATCGCAGGTCCGCGCAGAAAATCGAATTTGGAATAGGTGTAAACTCGGGAGTCTTGATTGTAGAATCTTCCCAGGAGAAATTCAGGTTCATGTCTCTGAATAATGTCATAGCGGCAACAAAGAGAATGTCTGAAATTTCAAGGAACGACACGTTAATCTCCGAATCTGTCCGGAACAAAGTCTTAGGCAAGATAAAAACATCAAAGCTTCCTGATAAAAACTTCTGGAAAATTGAGCGTGTCATAGACCGTTCTGCTTACCAAGACCACATACACAGAGCGATTAAAAGGGATTAGCTCTCAAGTTAAAAGCTGGCACATCTCACAGAAATATTATCTTCTATCATTTCCCAATCTTTTCATCAAAAATATTTCTCGTTGTAATTCTTAAAAATAGCAGAGCCAGCCATCGCCAGCCGGCCCCGCAGAATTAGTTCTTGAAAAGTTTTGAACCATCAAGATAATAACCGTCGTGTCCGGTCTCGCAATCGAATATTTCCGATATTATTTTCTTGTGCTCTTTCACTTGACCATGCTTGGGCGAGTGAATGGAAACCGAAGGTTTATCTTTCATCCCAAGCTCATCGCACTTTCTCATTAATCTCGCCTTCAGGCATCTTGAGCAGCAGCAATGCAATGGTTTATGGTCCTCAATCTTATAAGCAACAACCGCAAGGGAGTTTCTCTTTATGAAAGACTTCGTTTCATTAAGTATTTCCTTTGGAAGACTGCCCAATTTTTTAAGGTTGCCTTCCCCGATATAAAAAGAAGGGTTCGTCTGCAAGCCCTCTGCTTCTATAAAAACCGTATCTTCAATCGCTTGGTAATATTTTTTTAGAACCATTGTGAAATGTGCAAGCAGCCGCGTGATGTTGCAACGGTTACTTAAGACAAATATAGCAAGAAATAAAATTAAGATTAGACAAGACGCAAACATTCAGTTTATCGAGTCTCATTTCACCCATCACAAATCAAAGCATCTCAAATTTAAATACCTTCCGCTTATTTACTATTCATTTCTAAATCGGGTTTTAAAGATAAATAAAAAACTCACAATCCCGCCACAATGTTTAATAGATAATTTAGCGAGCGAAGCGAGCCATCATAATCCTTTGTCCTTACAGGCTCACTCCCCAATAACCTTAATCAAAACCCTCTTGTCTCTCTGTCCATCAAACTCTCCATAAAAAATCTGCTCCCACGGCCCAAAGTCTAATTTGCCCTCGGTAATTGCAATAACAACTTCCCTCCCCATGAGCGTCCTTTTTAGGTGAGCGTCAGCGTTGTCCTCCCCGGCTGCGTGATGCTCATAATCTCCTTCCGGAGCAAGCCTCTCAAGCCACTCCATAAAATCTCTTTTCAGTCCGTCCTCCTCGTCGTTAATAAAAACACTCGAAGTTATGTGCATTGAATTGACAAGTACAATCCCTTCCTTAATTCCAGATTTATCTATGGCTTCCCGAACTCTTTGTGTAATGTTTACTATTTCTTTTCTCTTTTTCGTATGAATGACTATCTTTTTTATATGGGCCTTCATCTAACTATCCTCAGCAAGGGTTTATCTGAGATTTTGACCTTTATTTTATCTGCCGGAGTTACCAAAAATTCTCTTATTGAATCAATCGCCAAAACCATCTCCGTCTTTGGAATTATCTCCGCAAAATCTGCTTCTTCTATTCTGCTTTTTAAAATCTTGAACTTATTTAATCTTCTTATATATGGCTCTCTTATCAGTATTTCAACATGCCTCGCCTGTGCGCTGAACGGCGTTCCTCCGGCAGATTTGAACCACGCAGTGCTTCCTGTGCCTGTGGAAAAAATCAATCCAGAAGATTTCTGCTCTTCCTCAACGACCTTTCCTTCGTGCTTCAACTTTATTCTATACTTTGAAACAAGATATGCTTTTTCGTTAGCAATAAAAACATCATTCAAAGCAAGAGGACTTTGCAGCTTCCCGTTTATTTCAACTTCAACCCTTTCTAGTTTCTCAACTTTAAAATTCCCAGATTTTATCTCTTCCAATTTATTCTCCAACTCATCAATATTTATCGTTGTCAATGCCCCCTCGCTTTTCTCAGGATCAGAATTAACTGCCAAGAGCGGTTTGTCAATTAAAAAATGCGATGCTGACAGCGCCGTCCCGTCGCCGCCTATAGAAACAACAAGGTCAATTCCTTTCAGCTCTCCAGGAGCAAGCGTGTTTTTCCATGAATAAATTATTTCAAATCCATTATTCAAGACGCTGCTTAAAACTTTTGCTTCTCTCGAGTTCTCTGCGTGCTTGCACACAACAAGTATTTTCATGAGACTACAAAAAAATCTGACTATTTAATCTCTGCGTTATTAACGCTATTTCTCCAAATCTTTATATAACGAATAAACAAGTTTAATTAAGGAAAGTCAATATGACCGTAACAATCTACACCACACAAGCTTGTCCCTGGTGCCAAGTCGCCAAGCAATACCTAAAGAAAAACAATATTTCGTTTGTCGAGAAAGATGTTGGCAGAGACCACATGGCTGTGCGCGAACTGATAAATAAATCTGGCCAAATGGGCGTGCCAGTTATAGACGCAAACGGGCAAATCGTTATAGGTTTCAATGAACTAGTACTCAATAAAATTCTGCTCGACGCATAACTTCTCAAGCCAAAGCAAATAACAATTTTTATTTTTGTATTTAGATTATAATGGACACCATTCACCGGCCATATTAATAACTTATAAAATAAAATTCCTCAGTATTATTTACGTAATCAAATAATTATTTTTAGACCTAAATATTTGGCTATTTTTATCGTCGTTATCATGAAATTTTAAGCTATTTATTTGATGAGTTTATTTCATAATAATAAACTTTATCTTCCTGTTTCAAGCATTTTAGAGTTGGAAACTTCCAGTTGTTTGAGACAACCCGCATCTTTTTCCTCGCTTCCCTCTTCAGTTTTTTCTCCAGTGTATTCATAATGTATCCAACCTGAAAAGTCAAAACCACATCGAACTCTCCAAGATTAACACTCCAAAAATTCTTCCAATGCACAAACGCTTTTTCTTTCAGTCCTTCACGGTTAATCTTCCACTTGCTCAATAAAACAAGGAAAGGATTAATCTCATATCCATGAATTTCCGCTCCAAGTTTAGCAAATTCAATCACCAGTTTCCCATTTCCAGAACCCAATTCCGCAACTTTGTCTCCTTTTCTAATCCGTGCAAATTTAATCATCTTCTTCATCTTATCGTCCTGCGTCACTTCGTATGAAGCTCCCATAAGCAGTGGAAAAACAACAAACACAGCAACCCAGAAAATAAACGCAACAGCCAAACTTATGAACACAAACAAAAGCCATTCCATTTCAGAACTTATGAAAGAATCTACTTAAATTTATCCGCAGCATTTAAACTTTAGAACTTTCTAAACCAACAAATCCAATACGCCATCATTACTAATATTCTTCTCAATCCTTCGTAGTTATAATAATTTATTTCAGAAAATTTAAGCTATTTTTTGTAGTGCTTCCAATTAAAGACTAAATCTAAATCCAAATTTATCTAAATCCATCTTTCCACCAACAATTTCAACTCCTTCCTTTTTCAGCATTTCAGTTTTCTTCTCGCTTCCAAAAGCAAATCCGCCAATGCTTCCATCGCTTCTTACAACCCTATGACAAGGCACTTCCCTATTTTTATTTTTGTTCATCGCATTTCCAACAGCGCGAGCGCTTTTCGGAGACCCAACCACCCTCCCCAATTCTGCATAAGTCGTTACCTTTCCTTGAGGAACTTTCTTCAAAGCAGAATAGCATTTTTCATTAAAACTCATAAATATCAAAAACAAAAACCCTTAAAATACCTATTCTTCATCATCGTTTATGAAACAAGTAGAAATAATGTCCCCAGCAGGCGACTGGACATCGCTTACAGCAGCGCTCCAAGCGGGCGCAGACTCCGTTTACTTCGGTGTCGAGCAGTTAAACATGCGCTCTCGCGGTGCGCACAATTTTACTCTTGAAGAACTTCCAAAAATAGTCGAAACATGCAGGAAGCACAAAGTCAAAACATATCTGACTGTAAATTCAATTCTTTACAACGAAGACATCTCGTTAATGAAAAAAATAATTGACAAAGCAAAAGAATCCGGAATCAACGCAGTCATCGCATGCGACATAGCCGCAATTCAATACGCAAACTCCATCGGAATGGAAGTTCATACATCAACACAATTAAATGTCTCGAACATAGAAGCAGTAAAGTTCTTCGCCAAGTTTACAGATGTAATAGTCCTTGCAAGAGAATTAACCCTTGAGCAAATAACGGAAATCTGTGACGAAATAAAAAAACAAAAAATAAAAGGTCCAAAAGGCGAATTGATAAAAATAGAAATTTTCTGTCATGGAGCGTTGTGCGTCTCCATCTCAGGAAAATGTTACATGTCTCTAGCTAGATTTAATTGTTCAGCAAACCGCGGAGAATGCTTGCAGCCTTGTCGAAGAGCTTACAGAGTTATTGACGAAGAAACAGGAGAAGAACTGAAACTAGAAAACAAATACGTTATGTCTCCAGCAGACTTATGCACAATTCAATTCTTAGACAAGATAATTGCTAGCGGCATTTCAGTTCTAAAGATTGAAGGAAGAGCAAGACCGCCAGAATATGTTCATACAACAACAAAGGTTTACAAAGAAGCGGTTAAAGCCGTCCAGGAAAAATCTTTCACAAAAAAGAAAGTTGACGCTTGGGTTAAAGATCTAGAAGGTGTGTACAATCGCGGTTTCTGGCACGGAGGATATTACCTCGGAAAGGAACTCGGAGAATGGGCCGGAGTTCGCGGCTCAAAGGCAACAACAAACAAAACTCTCCTCGGAAAAGTCGAGCACTACTTCGACAAAAAGCACATCGCTCATTTAAACATTCAAAACCAAGACCTCAAGTCCGGGGACGAATTGTTAATCACTGGCCCAACTTCTGGCGTCGTTGAAACAAAAGTAAAAGAAATCTTCAAAGATGGAAAACCAGCCAAGAAACCAGTCAGAGGAGCAGACATCACAATTTCATTGGAAAAGAAAGTCAGGAAGAATGATTTGGTCTTTTTGATTGAGAAAATAAAATAATTACATTCTGTCCAAAATCTTTATCCGTTCATTTATTGGCGGATGTGTCGAGAACATGTCTGTAAATTTCTTTTTGTAAGGGTCAGACATAAATAACGGCGCCATGGCTTTAGCATATTTTTTCTTGTCTTTTTCTGGAACAGATTCATCTCTTATTTTAATTAAAGCATTCTTCAACCCTGGGGGATATCTCGTAAGTTTTACAGCAGTTGCATCAGCTCCAAATTCTCTCTTCCTTGAAATAGCCAATGAAACTAAGTTTGCTACAATCGGCGCGAGGATGGCAAAGAATACTCCAAGCAAAATTAAAATAATCTGCAGCTTCCCATTTTCATCTTTCCCACCGCTATTGTTTCTTCCAGAAAACCACAAACTTCTAAGGAAAATTTCAGCAATAATAGAAATCAATCCAACAAGCACAGCCACCGTCGTCATAAATCGCATGTCGTAATTTGCAATATGCGACATTTCGTGGCCCACAACCCCTTCAAGTTCTTGTTTGTTCAATTTTTTTAAAGCTCCCGTCGTAACGCACATAACCGCATGCTGTGGATCTCTTCCGGAAGCAAACGCATTTATTTGTTCAGATTCCATCACATAAAGTTTTGGCATCGGTAGCCCCGAAGCAATTGACATAGATTCAGCCGCATTGAAAAGCATCCTGTGCTCTGTCCTCGAGGCGGGCTTAGCCCTAACCGAAGCCAAAGCAATCTTGTCCGAATTATAATATGAAATCAATGTATAAGACAAAGAGAAAATTATTGAAATTATCATGATAACAAAAAAATAACTCGGGTCAAGCGCAAATGAAATAAGCGCTCCAAGAATTATAAAAAATACAAAGATAACCACAATTAGCAAAAATGATTTTATCTTATTCTTTGATATTTCGTCTTGAAAGGATATATGTTCCACCATTCATTAATAAGAAAAATCAGTTATTTAAATTTTGCATTATTTCTCTTTGGACTTCCTCAATGTCTTTCGCGCCGTTAACTCTGAAATGTTTGTAATGTTTTAAAATAGGCTCAGTTTCCCTATGGTAAATTTTCAGCCTTTTGCGTATCGCTTCTTCGGTGTCGTCTGCCCTCTTCACTAGTCGTCCTCCGCACCTATCGCACTTCCCTGGAACTCTGGGGGGCATTGTAGCAAGGTTATATCCAGTCCCGCACTTTTCGCACGCGATTCTTCCAGAAATTCTCTTGACAGCTTCGCCATCTGAAATAAAAATTTCAACAACATTGTCAATTTTAGTTATCTGGTCGAGCATCTTCGCTTGTTTCAAATTCCTGGGAAACCCGTCCAGGATTAAACCTTTTTTGCAATCTCTCTCCTTAAACCTCTCTTCAAGGACATTCAACATCTTTTCATCAGGATACAAATTCCCATTGACAATATATAAATCAATATCTTTTTTCAACTCTCCAGTCGCCTTCCTCAACAAATCTCCAGTTGAGATATGCGGAATTCCCAACTTCTCAGAGAGCAGTTTTGCCTGTGTTCCTTTTCCTGAGCCCTGTGGTCCAATTAGGATTAGTTTCATTCTATCTCCTCAAATGCCTTCAGGGCAAGATTTCCCACATCTGCCGGAATAAATTCTGCGCCAAGTTCCCCCTTAGGGACCCACTTGAAACTTTCCAGTTCTTTGTTTATTTTCAATCCCGAGCCTTCCTTTTTCTTGCAGACATAAAACAAGCTGCAATGGTCATGGTCTCCTACGCTATGAACATTCACATGAAAAGGTCTTGCTAAATTTGCTTTAACATTTCCTTCCAGGGGAATGTCTGTTTTTCCAACGATTTCAACATCTAAATTAGTTTCTTCTTTTATCTCTCTCAATAGTGCCTCGTCAGGCGTCTCATTTTGTTCTATATGGCCTCCAACAGGCAGCCACAAATTCAATTTGTTGTGATGAATTAACAAAATCTCGTTGCTTTCGTTAAAAATAAAACCCGTAACAACAAGGTCTGTCTTCCTCTTTTCCATCTCTTGTTGAAATAAATCATCTATAAAAATCTACTCTTCATCAAAATCAACTTTCGGAACAGCCTTAGCCTCGGTTGGAATTTTCAAGTATTCTTTTTCTTTCATTCCATACATCGAAGCAAACATCGCTCCAGGGAAAACCTTAACTCCGTTGTTGTAGCTCAATATCGAATCATTGTAGAATTGTCTTGCATAAGCGACTTTGTCTTCAATCGCAGCCAACTCTTGCTGCAGTTGTAAGAAGTTTTCATTTGCTCTTAACTGTGGATAGTTCTCAGCAATAGCAAAGATGCTCTTCAGGGCATTCTGCATTTCGTTTCCTGCTTTCAACTTGCCTTTGATATCCGTCGCGCCCAAGAACGCCTTTCTCGCATCGGTAACTGCCTGCATGATTTTCCGCTCATGTTTCGCGTAACCCTGAACGGTTTTCACAAGGTTAGGAACAAGGTCTGCCCTTTTCTGAAGCTGAACGTCTATCTGTGAAAGCGAGTTATCAATCCGATTACCCAAGAGAACAAATTTGTTATAATAATAAATAAACATAATTACGACTACAAAAACCAATGCAATTATAAGCCATAACCACCATAACATAATTATTCAGTGGGAAAATAGTTTTATAAACTTTTTCTTATTTGAATTAACATGGAAAAAAGACTTCAAGTCATGATTACATTCGTATTCCTTATTCTGCTAGTTGCAGGCCTCTACATTTTCACGAACTGGTTTTCAATTATAACTGGTTATTTCACCGGAGAAAGCCAGCAGGAAAGAATAGCAAACTGCCTCAGCGAGCAGGGCGCCGAATTTTATTTCTCAGAATATTGTGCTGATTGCGAGAAGCAGCAGAAAGCATTCGGAAAATCTTTTGAGCAAATTATCAAAGTAGACTGTGGCAATGACAAAGAAAACTGCCCCAACGTCCGCGAAGTTCCTGCGTGGTACATTCCAAACTCAGAAGAAAAATTTCATTATGGTCTTCTAACGCTAAACGAAATCTCTGAATCAGCTGGTTGTGAACCGCGGACGTAGGAAAGATGTTAGGATATATTATAACAATCGCAATTTTACTTCGTCTTTATAACTCGGTTGCTTTCTTTCTTGTCAAACGTCGAATTCGCGGCTCTGCAAAAGTTACTCCCGGCTCTGAACCATTCAGTTATAAACGGGGAAACAAGGTTGCTCTGCTCATTCATGGTTTCACGAGCACGCCAAAAGAAACAAGTCGGCTCGCAAATTTTCTGCAAAGGCAGGGAATATCCATAAGTGCTCCCCTCCTCCCGGGCCACGGAACTTCCCCGGAGCGATTAGCCATAGTCAAATATCCTGAATGGATAGGCCACATAAAAAGAGAAATAAAGAAATTAGAAAAAGAATATGCAGAAATTTACATTATCGGGAATTCATTTGGCGGCAACATAGCGCTTATTCTGGCAAACTTCTCAAAAAAGATAAAGGGAATAATTACCCTCGGCACACCAATCCTCTTTGCTCACGAAAGAATCAGCAGGTACATTTTGCTTCCAATTTTAAAAAGAATAAAACTCTTCCAAAGGAAAGTGTACAAAGCCGAAGGAATAGAGTTGCTTATGCAAAAGAGATGCAATTCGTATCTTTCGGTTCCTATTCGGAGCGTAGTGCAATTTGCCCGCGTAATTGACCTATCAAAAGCGGCGCTTCCTTCAATCAAAAAACCCCTCTTTGTAGTGCAATCACGAGAGGATACAATCACCAAAGTAGAAAGTGCCCAGTTTATTCTCAACAATGTTAAATCAAAAGAAAAGAGCTATCTCGCAATCAAAAAATCTTATCATAATGTCTTGGTAGACAAGGTAAATCCGGCAATGAACCAGAAAATTTTAGAATTTATTTTAAAAAATCGTACTTAACACCGTTAACTAAATCCTTAAATATTCTTAACACGGGTTAACAAGATGTACTACTTACCTCAAGAAATCGAAGTTTGGTATGTTATCCCTGCAATACGTAGTCAGATTGCTCGTTATCTGATTGAAGATTTTGATGCATCCTATGAGCGTGTAGGAAATATTCTCGGTGTTAGCAGAGCCGCAATTTCTCAATACGTTAAAGGAAAGCGCGCGGCAAAGATAAAACTTCCAAAAGAATTAGGTCCAAAAATGATGGGCGTTTGTAAAACTCTCATAAAAGACGATACAAAGGCCGTAGAAGAAATCGACAAAATTCTCGCTCACATGCGCTCCAAAGGGCTAACTTTCTCAGTCTGCGGAAAGCTTAAGGAAGGCATTTTGGGCGACTGCAGCGAAGTTAACTTCAGGGACGGAAATTATAAGAAAGTAAAATAGTTTTCAGTGGCTATGCAAATCGGAGCCAGCTTCTCAATTTTCTGCTGCAGGTCCAAAGAAATAACCATGCATTACATATTGCAGGTAATATCTTTTTATTAATTATCGTAGTTAATTGTATGATTGCAGCTATTTTTTATGTTGCAATTTATCAATCATTTAATTCTATAACTTCTAGCAAAGATATTTATACCTTAGGAGTTTTTTTCGCTCATGCCAGATGAAAAATTTAAGGAACTGCAGGAATTTTTGATTCAAGTAAGCATCAAAGTAGCTAAGCGCGGTGAGGGCGCAATCTTCGCTGTCGGAGGCGATGTCTCTCATAAGCCGCTGGTCGAACAAACAGTTCCCCCTTTCAGCGTAATCAAAAATCCCAAACTCCTGGAATCTTTAGCTTTAATGGATGGAGCAGTTATCATTGACGAAAATGGGTTCTTGGTCGCTTACGGAACAATGATTAAATCAACAAAAGTTTACCGCAATTTTGGCACAAGGCACAGCGCCGCGATAAGCGCCTCAAAAAAAGCAGAACTTGTTGTGATGGTCTCTGAAGAAGACAAAAAAGTCAGAATATTCAAGGCGGGAAAAATGGTCATGCAAATTGACCCATTTCAAAAAGGCGTTGAGAGATCTGTTCCTCAGGCAGTAAATGTTTTAGAATCTCTCGGGGCAGGAACTCTTGGAGCATTGGGAACAACTCTCCTTGTCCCAGGACTTGGAATTGCTCTTCTGCCGGGAATAGTTTTGTTCGGTTCTGCATATTATTTAACACAGAGTCTAAAGAAAAGATTCGGCAAATAACAAACCAAATTTCTAAATTAGTGCCTTGTTCTATACTTTATCTTAAAATCTGAGCAGAACTATAAATCCGTATTAAGTCACCTTTCTCGCACAATATTGGAGAGTAATAATTTTGCGAGCTTGGCGAGCCAGATAAATTAAAGCTAAAATAAGAAAGTTTAAAAACCAATTTCTCCCCAACTCTTTATGATAATTCCAGTAAGATGTATGAGTTGCGGCAAACCTCTAGGTCACTTATGGGAAGATTACAAAAAAAGAACTGACTCCGGCGAAGAAGCCGGAAAAGTCCTTGACGATTTAGGCTTGACAAGGTACTGCTGCAGAGCGACTCTTCTCGGCCACGCAGACATGCTTCCAGAAGTTACGAAGTTTAAGAAAGCTTAACTCATTAAGCCTCTCAAGAGCATACAGAAGGCGAGCAGCTACAAAATCCTCTAAAGTTTTCAGGCATATTTGCATAAGCATTTGCTACAGGATTGTCCAAGTCACATCTTGGTTTGAAACCCCAACACATGCCTTGCTGGTTACGATTTTTTGGTTCAAAAGACAAACAATTTATATAACTACATTCTTCATCAGAACTACAGGATATTATTTCACATTCTCCTCGCATAGCTTCGGTTCTATCTGGGCAAATTACCTTATTGTTCCTTAAACCAAAACCAATAACTCCAGCAACAATTAAAAAAATAACTACCAAAACATAAATTAGCACATTTTTCATGGAACAGGACATCAAATAAAGATTAAAAACGTTTCTATCTAAAATTTCTTTGTTCTATCCCGAAATTATTTCATAAGGCTGAATTAGTTAGCCCTATGAAATTGACACAAGCAAAGCTTACAGATACACTTGGAAAGCTGGCTGATGGCAAGACAGTTTATCAAGCGAGAAAAGTCGCTAGGATAAGCGTAAGAAGAGTCTATCAAGTGAAGGAGGCATTTGACAGAACTGGAAGGATTCCAGACATAGGAAAGCATGCTGGCCGTCCTAGAAAACCCTTTGAGGAATGGGAAATTCAGATGGTGAAAGAAACCTATGAGCGACATAGAGTTTCAGCAGATACTCTGGAAAAGCTGATTGAAAGAAATTTCGGGAAACATATCGGGCATAACAGAATCCATCAGATTCTGGTTTTTCTTGGCTATGCCAAGAAAAAAGATAAAAGAGATATCAGAAAGAAGAAATGGAAGCGATATCAAAGAAGACATTCATTAACGGCTGTTCACATTGACTGGCATTACCTGAAAGGAACTTGGGTTTTCACCGTTGAAGATGATGCAAGCAGGAAACTGCTTGCTTTGATAGAATCGAAAAATGAATCAACAGATAATTCCATTATTGGAATGGAATTAGCATTAAAACACGGGCAGATAAGGCAATGCATAAGCGATCATGGCTCAACTTTCACAAGCAACTTTGTCGACGCTAAATCACGATTCAGGGATTACCTGAAATCCAGAGGAATCAAGCCGATACTCTGCAGGATAAGGCATCCAAGAAGCAACGGCAAAGTGGAAAGATTTTTCCAGACTTACGACAGGCACAGAAACGCTTTCAGAACAAAAGAAGAGTTTATTTATTGGTATAATGATTTAAAGCCGCACAGAGCTTTAAACTTTGATGAACTTGAAACGCCATCGCAAGCTTTCATAAGGAAACTGAGAAAATGCTAAATCGAAAAAAAGTATCGTTGGGAAATAATAACGGGATACTACATTAAAATTTCTTCTTAGCCCTTTTCTTAACCTCATCTAAATCAACTTCAAAATTTTGCAAGCCAGTATTCCATTTCAAAGGAGCATTAACATATTTAATCTTCTCAGACTTCTGTTTCGTAGAGTTTGTTAGAATTAAGAATCCTTTCTGCATTAACAATCAACTTCTACAATCTCATCCCGCCAACTACTCTAGCAATTGTCGTCCAATATCTGGCGAGATAGTATGTTAAATTCACCTGAACCTTGGCGCTTAGTCCATTCTCTTGTTTCTTAACATCAAACAAACGTCGCTGAACCTTATTAGAATTCATTTTTCCCTCAAGTAAATTTAGTTTTTTATTAAGAATTAAGCTTTGGCTTTCGTCTCGTAACTCTTCGCTTTCAACTCAATGCAAACACCGGCTGCAACTGTTGCGCCAGCATCTCTGATTGCAAATCGTGACATGTGAGGATTCTCAGCTTGAGTCTCCAGGCATACGTTGCCCATCGGCTTCAACCTGACCTTTGCGACTTCTCCGTTCTTCAAGAAGTCTGGCTTCTCAGTCTTTGTTCCATCAGGAGCAGTTTTCTCAATCAGTTCAATAAACTGGCAAGGCACCTGTGCCGTATGAATATGGAAAACTGGGGTGTATCCTTTTGCAATTACAGTTGGGTGCGCAATTACTGCAACCTGTGCTACAAATTCATCAACGACTTTCATTGGTTTAGCAGCGTCGCAGATTACGTCTCCTCGTGCAATATCTTTCTTCCCAATGCCTCTGACGTTAACACCAACATTATCGCCTGGCTCTGCGCTTGACAAGGCCTCATGGTGCATTTCAACCGTTTTAATTTCACCCTCAACACCCTTTCCAGTTCTGCCCGGAAGTGCAATGATTTTCATGCCAGGTTTCATAACGCCTGTCTCAATTTTTCCAACAGGCACAGTGCCGATACCCTTAATTTCATAAACATCCTGAATTGGCATTCTCAAAGGCAGCTGTGTTGGCTTCTCTGGTAATTTGAACAAATCAAACTGCTCCAGCAATGTCGGTCCTTTGTACCAAGTCATATTTGTAGACTTGTCAGCTAGATTGTCTCCTTTAAACCCAGATATTGGGATGAAAGTAACATTCTCTGGCTTGTATCCCCTTTCCCTAATAACCTTAGTAACATCTGCCTTAATTCTATTGAACTCTTCTTCTTTGTATCCAACAGTATCCATCTTGTTTATAAGAACTGCAATCTCACCAACACCCATTGTCTTCAATAAGGTAGCGTGTTCCATAGTCTGGGGCTGTACACCAGCTCCTTGTCCGGCTGCAACAACAAGAAATGCGCAGTCTGCTTGGCTTGCGCCAGTAATCATATTTTTAACAAAGTCTCTGTGTCCAGGAGCGTCAATAATTGTAACTTCATAATTCTTTGTGATTAATTTCTGGTAAGAAAGATCGATAGTAACTCCTCTTTCTCTTTCCTCTTTGAATCTATCCATAAAGTAGGCGAATTCAAATCCGACTTTTCCGTGCTTCTGCGCTTCAGCTTTCAATTTGTCTAGCTGCTGCTGCGAAAGTGCTCCGGTCTTAAACATCAAATGTCCGATTGTCGTCGATTTTCCGTGGTCAACGTGACCTACGAAAGCAACGTTCAATACAGGTTTTGTCTTTGCCATTTTCTTGTAAGAGTGTTTATTTTGGTAGGTATTTAAAGATTTCGATTAGTTAAACTTTGTAAACTTTGTAGCCTTTATTCACTTTTTGTTCCACTTTAATTCCAATTTCGTCCCCGGATTTTGCCTTCTTTACATGCTCTCTTTGGATTTGCATGCTCTCAATAATCTGCTCAAAATCAACCTCGCCGCCCTTAAACTGGACTCTATCGCCAATTTTCAATTCCTTAAAAAGCTTCACCACCGCCACGCCAATCTTGTCAAAATAATGCGTTACAACACCAACTTCCATCCTTTATCAAAGTTGTTAAAGAATTTAAATTTATCCGTCACGAATCAATAGCCCTGCCAGGATTCGATCCTGTATGCAAGCGAAGCGAGTATCTGGTTCCTTTCAAGATTAAACCATATGTCCGAGGAACGAGGATGTTCCAGGTGAGAATAGCCCCACCAGGATTCGAACCTGTATGTCCGAGGAACGAGGATGTTCCAGGTGAGAATAGCCCCACCAGGATTCGAACCTGGGTCACGAGAGCCAGAGTCTCGTATACTTGACCACTATACTATGGGGCTGTCTTTAACACCATAGCATTTGAGGAGTCTTGCTCCGATTATACTATGGGGCTGTCTTTAACACCATAGCATTTGAGGAGTCTTGCTCCGATTATACTATGGGGCTGTCTTTAACACCATAGCATTTGAGGAGTCTTGCTCCGATTATACTATGGGGCTAAATAAGATTACAAAACAAGAACAAAGTTTGTTTTAAAATTTATGCATTATCTCTTTCGTGCAAAACATCCCTATGGCCTTCCTTCTGTCTTCTCAATAAATCATGTGCGTTCTTTGCGCCTTCTTTTTCAAACTCTTTTTTCTTAAATCCAAATTTCTCGACCATGTGCGCTGTGTAAGCCCCGCCTAAGAAATGTGGCATAATAACATACGTCGCGCCTTCTTCGTATAACTGCAGCGATTCTTCAATTTGGTGAGACACAATTATAATAATCGCTTTCGGATTCAGCAGCCTAATTTTTCTTATCAGCAAAAGATTTGTTTCCAAGTTTGGAATTGTGGAAATTATCATTTTAACATTACTCATCGGCAAATCATCCAGCAACTCTGTATCTCCTGCATCACCATAACGGCACTCAACTCTTGCCCTCGCCAAATTCAGAATCGTCTCGGGATTATTGTCAATCACCAAGAACTTTTTATTTATTCTTCTAAACGCCTTTTCCAAGCCGTAGCCAATTCGGTTGTAACCAAATAGCAAGATTTCATGGTCGTCCCCTTTGTGATATCTTCCCTCGTCTACTTTACTTCCTTCTCTTTCAAAAATACCGAGACGCGGGGAGAGTCTTTGGTAAATGCTATTTCCTGCAGCTATTGCATAACTAGAGCCAGCCATGCTGATTAAGCCCACAATTGCAATCATTGACATAATCTCCGGTTCCAAATGTCCGACGCCGATTCCAAGAGCAATCAATATGAAAGAAAACTCGCTTATTTGCGAGACCGTTAATCCTGTTAAAAACCCATTTCTTTTGGTGTAGCCGAGCAAGCCCATCAAAGTCATAACGATAAGAGGTTTAACAACAATCACAAAGATTGAGAATACCACAATTGGCAAAATGAATTCAGACATATTGGCAAACTCCAAATTCGAGCCCAGCAATACAAAAAACATCAGAAGGAAGAAATCTCGCAACGGCTTCATGCGCGCCCCGACTTCATACCTATACGGAGAAACAGAAAGAGTAATTCCTGCAAGCAAAGCGCCTATCTCGATAGAAAATCCAAAATAATCAAATAAGCTCGCCAGAGCAAAAGCCCAAGCGACTGAAAACAAAAGCAAGAGCTCCCGAGAATGTGCTATCTTTTTTGTGACAGGTTTCAGCACAAAATATCCTGCCAAAAAAAGTCCGCCAACCAGCGCAATACCCATCAAAACTTTCTGCAACGCGAATGAATATATATCCGGATTATTTTCAATCGAGGAAACAGCCATCAGAATCAATATCACAACTAAGTCTTGAACTATGAGCAAGCCAATAGAAATTTTTCCATACAGCGTCGACGTGTCTTCCTTGTCTGAAAGCAATTTCATAACGATGATAGTCGAACTAAAGACCAAAGCCATTGCAGTGTATGTGGATACAAGATACGAAAAACCAAGAATCACGGAAATCATAAAGCCAACGGCAAATGTTAAAATAATCTGCCCGACGCCAACCACCAGCGAAACCTTCCCCATTTCTTTAATTATTTTCGGATTTAAGTTTAACCCGACCATAAACAGCAAAACTGCAACGCCCATCTGAGAAAAAGTCTTGATGCTGTCAACATGCGTCGCTATGTCCAAAAAATAAGGGCTCACAATAATTCCCGTCAGAATATACCCGATAATCAACGGCTGCTTCAGCAATCTGACGACAATCGAGACAACTAAAGCAATCACTAAAATAATGCTCAGCTTAACAAATATAGCGTCAACTACCATTTCCTCTTTTCCAAAAAACTAAGTCAAATCTGTTATTTAAATCTTACAGAAAGATAAGTCTTGCAAATAATCGATTAAATATTTATTTTTATGAGACAAAACAGCCACAGAAAAGAATTTATACTTTCTAATTCACCCAATAAGATGCTCGAATCATTATCAGTCCAGACATGGCTCGTCTTTGCAGCAATAATCCTAATAGTATTCTTTGTTTTTAGAACGATAAGAAAAATTTCGTTTTTCTCGTTGTTAAAGCATAATTTCTTTTACTTCTTCCTGTTCTTGTTTTTGGCAATTTTTATCATTTCTGCAATAAACATCCACAGCACTAATTCCTTTGACTTCAAAACCCTCGATGGTTGGAAAGGTCTCCTTAAAATTTACATGAATTGGTTCGGTAATCTAATTGGAAACGTGGCAAAAGTTACAGGCTACGCAGTGCATCAGGATTGGATAACTGTAAATAACTCGACCGGCCGATAACAAACATTAATCAGAGCAAATAGCATAATTTTTATACCATGGATATTTTTGAGACTAAGTTGCCTCTCGCATGACTGTAAGGCGTGCGAAGGCACGAAGTGCCTCTCGAATGGTGCAATGCGACGTTCGTTGGCAGGCCATAATATGCCTCTCGTTTGGATGCGTCAGCAGACGAACGAGCGACCTGAGGTCGCCTCTGTGGCTCAAGATTTTAAAATAGAGAATTCTTGAGATACTTGGCAATCGTAATTGCCTCTGTGGCTCAGTGGTAGAGCGTGTCCTTGGTAAGGACAAGGTCCCGAGTTCAATCCTCGGCAGAGGCTTTAGCTCTGCCCCTAAACCCTGGATTCACTAAAACCCGGAGAGGTTTTAGTTCTCGGCAGAGGCTTACAGCAATTTCCTGCTGGGAACTATCTGCAGCAACTCAATTTTCTCAACAGTATCCTTATCAACCTTGTCCCACCTAATTTTATCCATAGCACCCTCTTCAGCTAGAATATGTGCTTTGATTCTATCTACCAATTCGGCGCACTCAATATGTAAAACCCCTTTAATCTCTCCCTCGTCCCCCTTGTTAATGGCCTTCAGAACAATATCTCTCTTTTCCTTAATGTCTCCGTGCTCAAATTTAACCTGTTCAATCGCGATTTCATAGCCTCCGTCAGACAGCGCCTCAAACAAAAGTTCCTCCTTTTTCTCGTGCTGTTCCAGGAATCGAAAAACCTCTTTAAACATAAAAGAAAGGTCTCTAACATTTACAGAAACAGAATACGTCATTTCGTCCAGCTCGGAAATATACTTCTGAATTATCTGGTGTTCTTTCTTGATTATCTCAATTGGGTCCACCATTTCACAAGGCATTTCAAATATAAAAACCCTAAGTTATTACTAAAAAGTTACATAAAAATAAAAAAGAAAATTAAGCAGTAGCCAAGCCCTGTAAGCTCTTAGCTGCACTGAATTGGTTCTGCCTTATCTCATCAGGCGTTGCCCCTTTAGTTGAAAGTGCAACGTAGCCTTCTCTTACGTAGGCAGCTCTGGCTGCTTCATTACTCGGGTCTAGCAAGCCATCAAATTTCTTCTCAGCTTCATCTCTCAACCCAGAAAGCATTCTAATGCCATAGTTTGGATTTCTAGCCAAATTTGCAATCGTTCGAGCGTTGTTTTCTATTTCCTCGGGTGTAAGAAGGGTATTTCTAGAGTCCGCAGTGAGTTTATTTTTAACATTATTATAAACAGTATCAACTATTTCATCTACAGCACTTCTATAATCTTTGCTAGCCTTTGCAATCTTTTCGTCATACTTAACAACTTTCGTGTGTGCATCAACTATTGCATCTCTAGTAGCATCACCAGTCTTTAGAGCAGGACTATGCAAAACCAATTCTGAAAGTTTACTATCCGGAATCTGTCTTAGCAAGCCATCTCTTGTCGCAACATCCCTCATATAAGAGATATATCTATCTTGATAGGCACGTCTAACCCCAGCTCTTGCAGGTCTAACCTGATTTTGATCATCAAAGTCTGGCAAGGGAACGCCCGCACCATAAATATCTTTAAATGACTTACCGAAAACTACTCTTGCTGCATCAGCTTCATCAACATTGTTAGAGCCTACTTTTCCAACCGCTTCGTCGAATTTATCTGCTTCCTTTCCACTCTTTACAAAATCGTCTATTGTAATTGTCATACCTTTTCTCAAATCTCTAGGTATTTAAACTTTTCGGCACATATAGAACTATCTAGTGGTAACAATTACCGTTTCTTTTCCTTCCAATTCTCGACAATCTCTTTTTCTGACTCTTTGACTAACTCTTCTTCTACAGCCCGCTCTTCTTCAGGACTTGTCCTTTGCGAAAACATTTCAGAACCAACAGGCATTGATTCATTCAAAGGCGGGACATCTTCGTTTCCTTTTGGCATGCTAGGCATATAGTCCCCATTTCCGTTATTGCCATTATCTTCTCCTTCAAGCTCCTTCAGAATAGTTTCTTCAATATCCTCGCTCTCTCCCGCTTGAAGCTTTCCATAAGCTGGTTTGACTTCAACTTCTTCCGAAGATTCTTCCTCTTCTTCTAATTCTTGAGCCTCTGTTTCAATTAAATTCTTTTCAGCTTCAGCAACAACTTCACTTATTTTCTTCGCGGCATCAGCATTTACAGAAAGCGAATCAATTCCGCATTCCACTAAAAACTTTGCCATCTCCGGCCTGCTTCCCGCCTGCCCGCAAATACTCGTCTCAACACCATATTCCCTGCAAACCTTGATTACATGAGCTATTTCTCTCAAAACCGCCGGATGAGTCTCGTCGTAAAGGTTCTGAACGTGTTCATTATTCCTGTCTAGGGCAAGAGTAAACTGAGTTAAATCATTAGTCCCGAAACTGATAAAGTCAAGTCCCTCTTGGCATATTTCCTCAATTATTTGAACTGCTGCAGGAGTCTCAACCATTACTCCAATTTGAATATTATCGACCAAGCCAACTTCTTTAGCAACTTTTTTAGTTTCTACAAGTTCTTCTACTCTAATCAGCATCGGCACCATCAATCCTATTTTCTTTTCAGGAAATTCATCCGCAATTCTCTTTATTGCCGCAAACTCTGCCTTCAAAATATCTTTATGCTTTAGGCTAAATCTTATTCCATGATCGCCCATCATAGGATTCATCTCGTCTAATTGCGGCGCTCCAATCAAATGGCTGTACTCATCGCTTCTGATATCCGAAGACCTAACCCACATTCCATCAAAATGTTGTATCATCTTTTTCAAACTAGAATATATGAGTTCTGTATACTTGTCCATCTCCTTGTCTTTAACAAAACCAAGCGGATGCTTTCCTCCAATCGCAATTATTCCTTCAAGCCGAGTTAATCCAATGAATCTTGCTTTCGACTTTGCCGCCCTTTCTGCGCCTTCTGGAAGGTCTGCTATAACTTTAATTTTCGTTCTCGTCGGCACAATCGGCTCAACAACAACTAGTTTAGTTTCACCCTTTCCTTCAACAACCTTTCCAGTATTTCCATCGACAGTTACCGTCTCTCCATCTTTGAGTTTTTTCGTTGCTTCTCCGGTTCCAACAACGGCAGGAATTCCCATTTCTCTTGAGACAATCGCGGCATGCGAAGTAACGCCCCCCTCATCGGTAATTATTGCGGAAGCTTTCTGCATACTGACAACCATATCGGGATTTGTCATCTCTGCGACAAGAACATCTCCTTCCTGAACTTTTTCTAAATCTGAAAGTTTATGAACAATCTTAACAATCCCCGAAGCAACTCCGGGGCTTGCGCCCAAGCCGGAAAGCAGAACTTTTCCATGAACTTCGCTCTCTGCTTTCTTGAATATAGTCGTTATTGGCCTCGACTGAACAATATAAATTCCGGTTTTGTCTATCGCAAACTCAATATCCTGCGGCTTGTCATAGTGCTCTTCCAGCATTCTTGCATACTGCGCGAGCCTTTTCAATTCATAAGTATCTAAGACTTGTTTCTTCGCCCTTTCTTCTCTCAATTTGACAGTCTCGTTCTTTCCGTCCTCATTTCTTACTATCGCAATTTTCTTAATAGATATTTTTTCTTCCAGAATATTAAAATTATCAATGTCCTTGTCAATTACATAATGGTCCGGCTTTATCTGCCCGGAAACAATTCCTTCTCCAAGCCCCCAAACTGCTTCGATAACAATACTTCTGTCATCGCTCGTAGGATTTCTTGAAAACATAACCCCTGATTTCTCAGAGTCAACCATCTTCTGGACAACCACTGAAAGATAAGATTTCGAGTGATCAAATCCTTTCTTAGTTCTGTAATAAATCGCCCTCGCAGTAAAAAGAGAAGACATGCACTCTTTCACTTTTTCAAGAAGCTCGTCCTTTCCTCGAACATTCAGGAATGTATCCTGCTGGCCGGCAAAACTTGCATCTGCTAAGTCTTCTGTCGTGGCCGACGACCTGACAGCCACAAACGGCTCGTCGCTCTTGTCTAATATTTCTAGCGCACCCTCGTTTTTTTCTTCTCCAGCACCAAGTATCTCGTACGCTTCTACTATTTCTTCTTTCATCTCTTCCGGAAGACTCGCTTCTTCGATTATCTGCCTTATTTTTTTTGACGCTTGGTTAAGCGCGGAGGTATCATCTATATTCAAATTTGAAAGAACTTTGTCAATCTCCTTGTCTATTTTTGTTTCTTTAATAAAATAAGAATACGCTTGAGCAGTCACAACAAATCCCGGCGGAACCGGCACTTTTGCATTATACATCTCAGCAAGGCTCGCCCCTTTACCACCAGCTATAGAAACATCCTTTTTACTCAATTCAGAAAACCACTTAATAATATCTGGCTTGTTCACCCCAGTTTCTTTCATAACAACGGATAACTAAATGAAGTTAATAAATATTCCTCTTAACGAATATTACTCACGACATATTCTGGTAATCATCACAATACTAACTAAACTTTTTAGAATTTACAACATCATGCCCACAAACATTTTTCAAATCGCAGACCATGTAGAAAGAGTTTTATTATTAATCGTCGTTACAATATTAAATTAAGCTATTTTTGAATCTTTAGAATTGTATATCAATTAATCTATTCCAGCTTCTCAAAAATAATTCTGTTTCTGAACGGTATTTTTGCTTTAACTTTTCTCAAGGCTTTTTTTGCGGCTTGGGCGCCCTTTTCAGTCACACATGAAATTTCAAAAACTTCTTTGCCCGCATTCACGATTGCCGCGCGCCCAACAGTGACTCCAAACGAGTGTTTCATTCCGTGAGATAATCTGTCCGCTCCGGCAGTTCCTCCGGCAGCTTTGTTTTCTCTTAGTATGTGATGAGGATAAGTCTTTATCACGAAGTAATATTCTCCCGGCGCGCTCAAGTCCATGGACTTATTGATAATCATTCTGCAAGCTTCAAGCGAGTTGTCCCTCATCTGGGCTTTTTCTTCCGCGACCAACTTCACAATATATTTGTGTTTTCCGTTTACGGCTCCCTGCTGGTCGCCCATGTTGTATTTTACAATTCTCAATGGTGGAACCGCTTTAATGTATGACCTGTTCTTCTTTGCAGATTTTCTGGTGAACGGCCTGACTCTCTTCCTGCTGTATGCCGAAGCTTTTCTTAATGCTGCCATTTAATTCCTGTTCCTCATTTCACAATAACGCATATTAGGAAGCGAACCATCTTCTAAACCTATTCTGCCAGAACTCAACGCCGCATCTGACCAGCCAACAGGATTTATTTTACGCAATTTTTCAATATATGCTTTTACTTCTCTTCCGGTAACTCTTGGAACTACTAAATTATCTCTGAGACCTTCGCAAGGAGATTGTAAAAAATAGAATTGGTCTTGGGGTAATTCTTCCGGCGCAACAAGCCGATTTCCCCATTTTAATTTTATCCCCGATTGAGTTTGTGTCTGTGTGTCGCTCATCTTTTCTTCTCCTTTGTTTTTTCTGCATAATCAAAAACTTCAACTTCTGTCGTTACGGCTTGTCCAGGAAGGCCTTTCTCAAATATTGCACGAACAAGCCCTTTGTTTCCATGAGCATCACTTATCTTTCCATGAATTTCTTTTCCTGCAGGAGACTTCCAAACCACTGTCTTGCCGGCTAGTTTCTTAGCTTCATCTCTGCTCTTCAAACCAAGATCTAGCAAGAAATGCTTTTCTTTAATGACTTTCTTTCCTCGTCTAAACTGTACAACTATTCCGTTCATTTGAATTGGTCTCCCGATTTAATTCGAATGAATGAAAATTCGCAATTTGCTTTCATGAAAGAGATTTACAATTCGGGGTTTTTAAAGTTTAGCCCTTCAAATATTAAAAACGTAAATAATGAATCGACAATAGAAACCTAATCACAAAACGGTTTGGGGTGGTGGTTACATAATTTTTGGGCGCGAGTGGGGAGCAGAAAATGTCAAGAGCAATTTTGTTAACGCCATTCACATCATAGTTAAATACTTTTTTAACACTAATAAATATGAAAATCAATAATAAAAGAGGCGTTAAGTTGTTCATGTGCGCTGGCTGCGGGAAAACTTTTAACTCAGACAGTTCTTCAAGAAAAGCCTTGTTAGAACATCAAGGAAACAATTACTGTGACGGCTATTTCATAATCGAGATGGTAAACCAGCGCGCCGAGAAAATCAGAAACCAATAGTAAACTTTCCGTATTCTTTCTTCAATGCATCAACAATCTCTGAAGGTAAAGAGAATTGCGTTCTTTCTTTTGTCTCTTTCAGCGCTTTCTCAAGCGATGTTCTGTCGCTGTCAACAAATTTGTTTTCATTAAATCTTTTTATCTTTCCGTCTTGCGTCACGGCAAAAACTCCTTCATCCGTCGCCACAACCTCCGCCCAGCCTTTCTCAAAATTAATCTTTGCAACTCCCTTTTCCATAGAAACAAGTTCTTTCCTCTGTGAATACTCTGTTAAAACATTCACCAAATCTGAAGAATCTCTAGCATATCTTTGCATCTCGCTTTGCGGAACTCCTTTTCCTTTGACTTTTAACTTCAGCTTAGAAATTTCTTTTGCAACATTCAGCATCCTTTCCGGCACTCTGCCTTTCTTCACCATATTGTCTTCAAAATCCGAAATCAACGCTTCCTGTCCTTTGTTTCCAAATATTTTCTTCATCAGGTCAAAAACTTCCTTGTTCAAACTCTCAGCTTGATGTTCCTGCATTCTCTTTTCCAAGCTAGCCCTCATTTCCTTCATCCTTTTAACATAATCCATTCCTTCCTTAAGCAATTCATCAACTTCATTTCCCGAAATCTCTTTCAACGTTCCGTGTTCATAATCTTTGTACGCCTTTACAACTTTCTCAAGAGTTTTCAGTTCTTTTTCAGTCATCAGTTTTTCTTTTTCAACTAAAATTTTCCTTACCTCTTGGACAATTGTCTTCGGAACAGGCGGAGCATGTCCTGCAAGCATCATCATCGCCTGCGTCGGAGTCACAACCCCAAAATAAACGTCAACCATATTGTCAAGCTGTCTTCTCTTCACGATATCAACTGTTCTGTCTCCTTCTTTCATGTAAAGGTCAATCGCTTCTGGCGACGGCTTAATCTTTCCCATCTGCAAAAGTCTCTTCCACGGAATGAAAGTTCCCCTGTCATAAAGCGGAATTCCGTCCCTTATGAAAGTAAACATAATCGGCTGTGCGTCCTTAACGCTCTGCCAGAAATCCGTAAGCAAATAAACCTGCACGTTAAGTATATTTTTCACACCAGCCAACGCGCTAGCTTCTTTGACATATTCATAAACAATTTTTCCTCTTAACTTTTCTAACAACTCAACTCTTGACATCCTCTTAACGTCAGTGTCGTCAATAATTATAAAAGTGTCAATATCTGAGTTCTCATCTGCAGTTCCTCTGACAAGAGACCCGCCAATTGCATAAGTAGCAACATATCTTATCCTTCCAACATTCAGCCAGTTCAAAACCAAATTCTTGTGGATGGATGCAACTCTCAACGCTCCCAAAAATCCCTTGTCATAAAGTGGAAAACTTGCCCCAACAGCATCGATAAACTCGAACTTGCTGTCCAATCCGTAATTCCACATATCCACTTCCGCAGTTTTGATGTGCACCCAAAGTTTTTCTCCAGAAGTCTTTGCAATTTCAATCACATCTTTCTTTATATTATTCAACTCTTTGTATTGTTCTTCGGGCATAATCATAATCAGATGCAATGGTTTTTTGTCAATCTCTTCTTTTGGCAGGCCTTCGTCTTCCTCAAACATCGGGTTTGCATTCGGCGGTAAAATCCCAAGAGAAATTATGAACGGAAATTTCTTCAGCATCTTTTTTTTAAAATCTTCAAGCTTCTTCTTCAATTTCTCGTAATCAATTTGCTGAGGCATTCCTGCAGACATTCCCATAGGCAATCCCGGCGCAACATTCGGCCTGTATTTGTTCGAAGAAGATAAACTATCTGCCAAGTTTTCTGGTTTTTTTTCCATGTTTAAAAAAATTACAGTTGGTATTTAAAGGTATGGTTAAAAAGTTCGTGCAGCAGGAATCGTTTCTTTGTCATCGGTTTCAGTTTCATAAGCCTGCGACTTATGGCCGTTTTCTCTCAGCAGGGCAGCAATTCGCAAATTTTCTTGATGCATTCTAACAAAAACTCCTCCATCCTGACTCGCATCCAAAATTCTATCTGAAGTGACGCTAATTACAGAATGGGGAAAATTTCCCACATAATCCTGACTTTCTCTAAATTTTTTTTGATATTCCTCAACCTGATGTCTCTGTGGATTCTCGATCTCAATAAGGAATTCTCCGCGGTTCAGAATACCTTTTATTTTAGTCGTCCTATATCCTGCTTGTTCAGCTATATTTTTTGCTTCTGATGCTCTTGCCTTGCTCATGACCTCGCAAATCTTCATAAAATCGTTCTGAACTCTTCCTATTTAAACTTTCACAATTCTCCTATAAGCAACTTTATAAAATCCTTTCATCTGTAATTCAAATGAATGCAAAGAGGACTGAAAGAAAGTACTTGCCAGAGTTTGTTTACGGCGCAACCGATGGCACGGTAACAACATTCGCTGTTGTTGCTGGCGCAATGGGGGCTTCTTTTTCGCCGGTTATTGCGCTGATTCTTGGATTTGCAAACCTCTTTGCAGACGGCTTCTCAATGGCAATTTCAAATTATCTTTCGTCAAAATCTCATCTCGAACTTCATAAAAAGAATGACAGCAAATGCGAAGAGCACAAAAGTCCAAAAAGAACTGCGCTTGTCACATTCGCAGCGTTTATTCTAATCGGTTTCATACCGTTGCTCCCATTCTTTGTTGGAATTTTCTCACCCGCAATAGAAGTTTACCAATTCAAAATTTCTATAGCTCTTACCGCAGCAGCATTCCTGCTCATCGGCGCAGCAAAAGGAAAAGTCGTCGGCAAAAGGTCAGTTCATTCCGCAATCGAAACGCTTGTCATCGGAGGCACCGCAGCAATTCTCGCTTACTTAGTTGGCTATTTCCTGCAAGGTTTAGTAGCATAGAAATCGTTAAATACTCAGCATTCTCGGGTTTTTTATGGTACATTTGCACTTTGAAAATAATCCTTGGAGATGGCCAAGCATATACGCAGCGGCAGTCGTACAAAGATTAAAATTTGCAGATCCAAAAAGCCAATACTCACATAGGGATCTAGGCCCATTAAATATGTTTGATGAGCCAGCCACAGTTGGCGAAGGCGTATTTAGAAGAGGATGGTTTGGTTGGCAAAGACAAGTCGCAGTTATAAGGCATTGGACAGATTATTCCAGCAACGGTCCGGGAAACATAACAATAGATTCAACATTGGATAGATTGCTTCCAGAAACAGAATTACGGAGAATTATTGAAAGTGTGAAAGCCCACGAGGAGCCGCAGCAAACAGCAGGATGTGATATTTCTTTATACCTAGGTCCAGAATTTTTATACAATAACGGAGGTAAAAATGACAAACGAACAAACAAGAATAGTAAGAGCAGACCTGCATAATCATCTTAGAACAAGCAGCTATTGGCGCAGGGGCGATTTTAACAGAGCGGTCGACGTTGCACAAAGAAGATTAGGCGCAGGCGGAATCACTGGTTTGATAAATTTTTCTGATAAAAGATTCGAGACTTTTGCTGAGTTGCCCGGCTATGAAAGAACTTTTGTAGGCGAGAGCCAAAACGCAATATACGTTCCGCAAAAGGATATCTTAATCGCAAAAGGCCAGGAAATTCCAACTCAACAAGGTCACTTGCTAGTTTTAGGTTTACCAAAAGATGTTCATCTAAAAGACTGGGGAGATTTAGAAAATACAATGAAAGAAGCAAGAAAAAATGGCGGCTCAAACGTCGCAGACCATTTATTTTCAAGAAGCGGAATCGGACCACACATTCAGGAAAAACTAGAGTTATTTGAACAACTAGACGCAATAGAAGTTTTCAACGGTGAAGCAGACCTTTGGTTTCCTGGTCTAATGCCAAGAAATGCAAATCCAAAAGCCTTAAGATTTTATCAAGGCTATAATCCTTCAGGAGTCGGAGCATTAACAACTGGAGATGGACATTCGTTTGACGAAGTGGGAAGATGCTGGACTGCACTTGACGCACAAAGAAATTATGAAAGATTTGATACAAAAAGATTCAGGCAAGCAGTTAAATCAGCTCCAGCTTCCCCGGAATATTCGATGCAAAGTTATCATAAACTTGACGGATACCCAGCGTTTGGTCCGGTTTCAGTAAGGCAAAGAAGAAATCCCCTAAAGCTGGAAGCATTAACGCACATTGCGCTTCTTGGTGCATTAGTATGCGGAGCAAAGATTTCCCAGCCAGTTAGAAGTCTAGTCGGAATCGAAAAATACTACGACATTCCGCGCCCAGTAACTTAAGGCAATAATTAAAAACTCCTTTTCTTTAACTTATCAATGCCTTACGCAGTAGCTCACATTCTTGTTCCGATAATTCTCGTAGCATTATTCAGAGATTTTTATCTCAAAAGCAGAGACAGAAAAGAATTTCCTCTTCACTATGTTCTTTTAGCCGGTCTCGGCGGCGTTCTTCCGGACATAGACTTGCCCATCTCTGTCGTTCTAAATTTTCTCGGCTTCGCAAGCTGGAACGTCCATAAAACATTTACGCATTCGTTACTCTTTCCCGTAATTTTCTTATTATTATTTTTAGTTCTTCTGCCAGTTCATAAGAAAGCAAGAATCTGCAATCTAACAAGACACAAACTGAAGCTCAGCATAATCTTTCTCATAGTTGCCATAGGAAGCCTCATTCACATCTTCCTTGATGCACTCGTAGGAGGCCAAGCATTTTTCTTTTATCCATTTTCTATACACGATTACGGTCTTTACTTAACAGAATACCTTCCTAAAGAACTTCAAGCACTCTCGCTCCCCTTGCTCGACGGAATTTTTCTCGTAATTTGGATTGCTTATTTGGAAGTAAAACATAAAATCTCAGACTTTATTTAAACTTCTAGTTCTAAAAAACAACTTGCTGTATTCTCTGCAAAATTCAGAAGAAATCCCAGAACGAGGAAGCTCATTAATTTCGCAATATCTGTCTCTTACTGCAGCGATTCCTCTTTCAGAATGTTCGCATCTCGCCTGTTCAAGTCCGTTGTCGCTTGCAACAGGGTGACTGCAAGTACAATATCTTTGATACACTTCTAAATCTTCGGCAGAATAAACTCCCCTTTCTCTATCACCAAATTCCAAGCGATACCTTTTTTTACCTGCTTTAGTAACCCTTGCAACCTGTCCAAATCGCCTGCTTTCTTTAGAAACAACAATTGCTATTAAATTTCCTAAATTTGATGTCACCTAAATAAAAAATGTCTGGGTTTATATCTATTTGTATAATTCTATTCCACTGACTCTCTTCCATCAAAATAAACACATCTTTGGTAATTATTGCTTAAACACCACAACTGAAGCGAAGCGCAATCGCACACATCTCTCCTACTTTCTGATATTTTCCCTCTATGAATGTTTTTCCCGCAATAAGGGCCGGTCTCGTCTCTTCTGATATGCTGACACTTTATCTGCTTTTCAGAATCCCTAAACAGTTCATCAATTAAACTCTCTGCAGGACTAATTGAGCGCACCATACTCAAACTCCAAGAAATTTAAGCAGTTCATAAACCAGAAACGCCGGCCAAACAAGTGCTTTCAAAATTCCCAGAACGCCCATCCAAAAACCTGTAGCATTTGAAACATAATATATCGCCGCCCCAACAAAGCCTAGACCGTAAGCTGCTCCGCCCCCATGACTGCATCCATGATGTTTCCACTCTTTCTTTGCCATTGTTCCAAGATGTTTTTCGAATTTATATATTTTTCTAGAAACAATAAAATGACCGCACCAAGAATCGGACTTGGGTTTCCTCGACGTGAACGAGGCGTTCTACCATTGGACTATGCGGTCTCAATCAAACTAATTCCTCAAGTTTATAAGGATTTTTGATAACCGCAATATTTTTTAACTCAGAATTTTCAGTCCTATTATGGAACGTTTGTATACAAGAAACAAAGCAAATCGCGCCACGAAAAAAGTCGAATTCGTTTGTGATCTCGCCCTGCAAGTGTTCGAATCAATTGGTCTTGATCGGACTGTCTTGGGAAAGGCTGCATCAAAGCCATTCGATCCCGGTTCGCCGAGATTTCAACCCGATGAAATGTTCTATTTCCGCTTTGACGATAGCCGCCGCATGCATCTCGCTACTGCCACTTACGTGGGCCAGAACGGTACAGGACAAGACGAACTTACTTTTGATTTTGAACCAGTACTTGGAGACCCAAGAACATTAGAAAGATGCCGAACAGAATTAAATCACGTGGTCATTACAGATATGGCTGGTCGGGCCGTCATGCACCTTGATGGCACTCCTGCTAGCGGCAATTATGGAGTCCCTGGAACCTTTGCCAGAAGGTGAATAGTTAAATAATGGCTCTGGGCAGAATCGAACTGCGGTATGCTCGGTGTAAACGAGCGTATACTATTTTTTACTATAAAATTAAGAACCTTTTACCTTGCCATAGGTTTACTCTAAATATTAAAAGAACCAGCTATTCCAAAGAACCAGCTCTTCCATGATGCCTAAATTCTTCTGTATCTCTCTCAATTTTCCCGTCTTTGCCAACTCTAGTTGCTTCAAGCCTATATATCGAAGAATGTAAGTCCCTTCCTTCCTTATATGGAGCTTCACTAACCTGATATTCCCACTTTTCTCCTAAAGTATCGTTTGATCTATAATTTTCTACCCATCCTTCAAATAAATAGTTTCCGGGCTGATTAATTTCAAAATCTAGTTTAACTGCTCGAATCAAATTATCCCACATACTTCTTTGAGTTGTTTCTGTTCTAGTGATCTTTACGCTATCGTTAAATAATTCATGATAAGTAACATGGTCTTCAGGCGGATTTTTTCCACAAAGAATTAAGGATAGACCTGATGCGGTAGCTACAGTAACTAATGCTCCTTTTCCAAACCATTGTAAAAATTTTCTTCTGTCCATTTTATTAGTAGAATTCTGAGGCGATTCCTTGCCCTCACCTCTTAAATACAACAAATAATGGGTTTTTAATACTTTCTAATCACCAAAGTTTTTAACAAATAAGCTATGATAAAAAGTTATTAAAAGCTTGGTAAAAAAACATATCTACTTTGTGCAAACAAATAGACCAAAAAGGTTACCTTTTCTAACGAACTACTTATTTTTCTTCCAAAAGCGATTTTGAATCAAGTAACCTATAAATGCAAAAAATAATCCACTCAATAATAAGGTAAATATCACTATTCCAGCTATTTCGTCTCCCGGATTAAGTTTAGATATTATAAATAATAAAAGAAGACCAACTATCACCCCAAAAACGAAACCACCCATTGAACCTTTATTTCTCATGATCAGCCAGTACACGATAGCTAAAAAGCCTGCGAAGATGAATCCAACAAATGGCTCACCCTCTCCATAAAAAATACCCTGAATACCTACAATTATAAAGAATATGAAAAATCCCAAGAATATTACTTGAAGTAATCGGTAATACCATTTTTTATGAAGCGTTTTCTTATCCATATTATTATAAGGAAAATTGTTATTATAAGATTATCTTTTCAAAATATGGCCTCACGCAGAATCGAACTGCGGTATGCTCGGTGTAAACGAGCCAGTCTAACCACTAGCTTATGAGGCCAACCTTATTAATAGGACTCGTAAGCGCGGGAATCTTTATTGCCCTAGCTTATGAGACCGATAACAGAGAAAATAAGAGGATAGTTTTTAAGTTTGCCGATTAGTCAATTACGACAACTTCCTGATGGATAAGCTCGCCATCCTTGTCGTTGCAGTAGCAAACTTCGTCATATTCATCAAAAACGTAAGAAGAATAGTTTTCGTATTGGCCGCAGATATTAACATCGCAAAAGACTTCTTTATCGTCGAGGTCTTGTTCGTACACTAAAACTCCCAACAAAACCACGCTTTCCAAGATAATAATGAAAAACAAAATCACGCTTAATACTATGAAAATGATTGCCAAGATTTTCCAGCCATCTTTTTCCATGAAAATATATGATTCTAAAGGTTATAAATATTTTCCCGCAAATCTTAAATAACACGTTTTTCTTGCCTTTGTAAGCGCTAGTAGTACAGTGGTTAGTACGTCTCGTTGCCATTTTGCTCGCCGCAGTGAGTCTCCGAGTTTCGAGGAGATTCGAGCAAGAGCGAGTCAAAATTCCGTTCGGAATCGAAGCGAAGACGAGATGACCCGGGTTCGAATCCCGGCTTGCGCATATTCAGATTCGGGGAATTTGAGCAAGCCGTTTTGTGCGAGAGCAAAGAAGATTCATGAAGTGAATCCAATCTAAGTTTTTGATGCGCCAAAACTTTTCTCTAAAAAGTTTAGGCTTCGAATCCCTCGTTTGACCAAGCTTGGGCGAACGAATGGACTACTGAAAGTCGGACTTGGTTTGCGCATGTCCGTTAACGTAGTTACCAATAATCTAATAATAACTTTCCCCTAATGATTAAATGGAAAACACAAAAGAAGCAATCTTCGCAGGCGGATGCTTCTGGTGCAATGAAGCAGCATTCGAGGCCACGAAAGGGGTTATTGAAGCCCTCACTGGCTACACCGGAGGTTTCGAGCCGCATCCAACTTACAAAAAAGTATCTTCGCACCAAACAAATCATCGCGAAGCAGTAAAGGTTATTTACGACCCAGAAAAAATTTCATACAAAGAATTAGTTGAAATATTCTGGAAGCAAATAGACCCAACAGACGCGGAAGGGTAGTTTGTTGACCGTGGCCATCAGTACACGACCGCAATTTACTACAGGACTAAAGAAGAGGGCCAGACAGCCGAGCAATCAAAAGCTGAACTTGAAAGCTTGGGAAAATTTAACAAGCCGATTGTAACAGAAATTCTTCCGGCAAAGACCTTCTGGCCGGCTGAAGAATCCCATCAAAATTTTTACAAAAAGCGCGTCTTACAATACAAGTCATACAAGAAAAATTCTGGGAGGGAAATCCTAAAGAAAATATGGAAAAAATGAAAACAGAAATGAAAAAGAAGTTAACGCCGATGCAATATGCAGTCACCCAGCAATGCAGCACAGAGCCGCCTTTCAAAAATGAATACTGGAATAACAAAAAAGAAGGAATTTACGTCGACATTATCTCAGGAAAACCACTATTCAGCTCAAAAGACAAGTTCGATTCAGGAACCGGCTGGCCTAGTTTCACAAAACCCCTAGATGAAAGAAACATAATTGAACAGGAAGATTCAGACGGCTCTGGAAGAACAGAAGTCAAAAGTAAAAATGCAAGCTCTCACCTCGGCCATCTTTTCAGCGACGGTCCAGACCCAACAGGGCAAAGATATTGCATCAATTCCGCTTCGCTAAAATTCATTCCAAAAGAAGAATTGGAAAAGAAAGGCTACGGCAAATACAAAAAGCTATTTGAGAAATAATTATCTCCTTTAGCAATTCCTTCGATAATCTAAAACCAGCCACCCCCGACCATATATTTCATCATCAATTTGGATGTTTTCGTTATTAATTATCGTCATATAATTACTTGGCTATTTTTAATCTAAATTTTTTAACTATTTCTTATTCCTAATCAAAAATCTTGCAATTCCAAAACCCGCAAGAATAAAACCAATTCCAAAAAGCCACCAATTATAATGCGTTGGCACAAAGCCAGAATCAGAATTATTTAGAAAAATCATCTTTCCATAATCATACATCCAACTAATTAAAACCAACAATATGCCTAAAATAATAATTATCCAATCATACAAAATCGTCCTTATCTTCTTGCCTTTATCATTTAAATTTAGAACAGCAATCGCAGTAAAAATCATCAACAAACTGCACAGCACCGGCGTGATTACTGGCCCAACCCATGGCCACGGAATCAAAAACAAAACATCCCAAGTAAAAAGAGAAGCCGGCCAATCAAGAATGACTTTCAAAAATACATAATAAAAAATATCCCAAACAGCAAATGCAAAAATAAAGTATGCGCTCCTTTCAAAAAATTTCTTTCCTGCAAGCATTGCAACAGTAACCAGCATAACAATCGTTGCAAACTCTCTCACCCATTCAATTAAAAGAATTTCCGACTGAACAAGATTCGCCAAAGGAAAATTAAATCCGTTAGGATAATACAACGCCCTTAGATACGCTACTACAATGGCTTCCAAATAGCCCATTGCGATTGCAAAAAAAGTCACAATCCAAACACGGTTCAGAGTTTCTTTTTTCATCAATAAGAATAAATAACCTTCAATAAATACTTTACCATAATACAATGGAACGCTTCAAAATCACCCACAAATCAGGCAAAGCGCGAGTTGGAATTCTTTCAACAAAAACAGGGAACTATGAAACTCCATTCTTCATGCCTGTCGCAACAAAAGGCGCAGTGAAATACCTCGAAGTTGAAGAGATTGAAGAGCTCGGCGCTTACGCTTTCATCTCAAATGCTTTCCTTCTTTATCTAAAGCCCGGCTTAGACGTAATAAAAAAGCACAAGGGCCTTCACAATTTTATGAATTGGAAGAAATGTATCTTCACCGACTCTGGCGGTTTTCAAGTTCAATCGTTAAACGACTTCAAGGACAAGTTCTCAGACAAGGGTTTGAAATTCAAAAGTCCTTTCGACGGCTCTTTACACGAACTCACTCCAAAAAAAGTCATGGAAATAGAAGAAACAATCGGCAGCGACGTCGCAATGTGCCTTGACCAAATGCCTCTTTACGGCTCGTCAAAAGAACAAGTAGAAGAAGCCACTAAAAGAACGCATCTTTTTGCAGAGCAATGTATCAAAAACCACAAGGACAAAACTCAACTTCTCTTTGGCATCGCCCAAGGCGGCACTTTTCCAGAGTTAAGAAAACGCTCCTCGCAATTTATTTCATCATTAAATTTTGATGGAATTGCACTCGGCGGACTTGCAGTCGGAGAACCTCTTGAAGCAATGAAAGAGATGATAAAAATATCTATAGCAAACATGCCGGAAGAAAAGCCAAAATATCTTATGGGCGTCGGCTCTCCAAAAGAAATTATTGAAGCAGTAGAACAAGGCGTCGACATCTTTGATTCCGTCTGGCCAACAAGAAATGCTCGCCATGGAAAGATATTCACGTCAGAAGGTTATTTAGAAATAGAAAAATCAAAGCACAAAAATTCACTTGAGTCGTTAGACAAAACTTGTAATTGTAAAGTCTGTAAAACATATACGAAATCGTATTTGCATCACCTATTCAAAGCAAATGAACCTCTAGGAAAGAAACTCCTCAGTTATCACAATCTTTTCTTCCTCCAAAATCTCATGCAAAAAATCAGACAAGCAATAAAAGCAAACAAGTTCAAGGAGTTGAAGGATGAATACTCGAAATTCTGACACAATAGGAAAGAAAGTTAAAGAATTGTTTCAGCCCACGAAGAAAAAATTGCTAACTTCGATAATTATAACTTTGATTTGGTTTTCGATACTTTGGTTATTTAATTGGTCTGCCAATGTGCTGTGTGAAAGTTGTAGCAGAAGGTATGAAGCGAATAATTGTATCGATTATTACTCTTTTTTAATTCGGTCAATTGAATATAAATGTGGTCATTGCAATGGAGCTTGCACACTCCTATCCACTGTTATTTTTCAATATTTTCAGTTTGTGATAATTCCATTCATATTAATTTATTTAGTTTATTCGATAATAAATTATAACAGGAAATACAAAAGATGAAACTCTCAGATTTCAACTATAACCTCCCAAGAGAACTCATCGCTCAGCGCCCAGCAGTTCCGCGAACTCACTCAAGGTTGATGGTCCTCAAAAATAATTCCATTAAACACGACTTTTTCTACAATCTTCCAAATTACTTGCAAGAAGGCGACGTCTTAGTGATTAACGAAACAAAAGTTCTGAAAATAAAGCTTGAAGGAAAAAAACGTTCAGGCGGGAAAGTCGAGTTAATGCTGGAAGATGAAAAAGGAAATGCCATTATCAAAGGAAAAGCAAAATCTCAAGACAAGATAATATTTGATAATAATATCGTTAGTGAGATAATTAATAAAAATTCAAATAAAGTTTTTTTAGAGTTTAACATCCCTATTAATGAAGTCATAGAAAAAATTGGAAAGCTTCCAATCCCGCCCTACATAAAAATTCCTCTGAAAAAAGACGAAGAATATCAAACAATTTTTGCAGAGAAAGAAGGTTCTTTCGCAGCCCCCACTGCCGGCTTGCATTTTGACTCTAGTCTTTTGCAAAAGCTTCATGATAAAGGAGTTAAGCTCGCAAAAGTCTGCCTTCACGTTTCTTGGGACACTTTTCTTCCAGTTCTAGAAGAAGACCCAACAAAGCACGAAATGCATGGCGAAGTTTGTGAAATAGACAAAGAAAACGCAGACATAATCAACAAAGCAAAAAGACTTTTTGTCGTCGGCACAACCACATTAAGAACTTTAGAAAGCTTTGCGGAAAACGGTAAAGTCGCGCCAGGAAAAAAGCTGACAAAAATTTTCATTTATCCTGGCTATAAATTTAAGCTCTCTTACACTGGTTTAATCACAAACTTTCACCTTCCAAAGTCCACTTTGCTCATGATGATTTCAGCCTTTCTTTCAAGAGAAAAAATCCTCAAGGCTTACGAACTAGCAGTCAAGGAAAAATATCGTTTCTTCTCTTTAGGAGATGCGATGTTAATTTTTCCTTAGGCTAAACTCGCACCCGCAATAACTCTGCTGATATAAACCATATTTCTTCGCCAATTCAATGCTCTTATCATATCCGCCTTTTTTCTTGAAATCATAATCCAAAAAGTTAACTCCAATCCGCGAGCCAACTGCTCGCCCAACAGCAATAACCATGTGGGATTTCTTGAATCTGCTTACTGTCAAAGTCGTAGTAAAATTCTCAATTCCAAGTTCTCGAGCTTTCATCGCAGCCTTAGTCAAATTCATCTCAAAACATTTAGCGCATCTCTTTCCACCCGATGGCTCGCTCTCCAACCCTCGTACAAACTCTTTCCATTCTGGATGATTATATTCATCAAAAATAAAATCCAGTTCGTAAATTTCAGAAACCTTCTCAGCATACAGCTTTCGTTTCTCTCTTTCTTCCTTAGGATAAATATTCGAATTAGGAAAAAACAAAACCAATTCGTGACCTTCTGACTTCAACTGCTCAATAACAAAAGTCGAACACGGCCCACAGCAAACATGCAAAAGAATCTTCATCTCAACTTCTCCCTCGATAATCAATAATCTTTCTTTTTGTAAAGTGATGTTCATATTTAATTGCTTTTTCTAAAACCTTAATCAATATTATCTTATCGTCGTCCCACCTTATGGTCTTAACGAAATCATCTAGTGAAAGCCACCCAAACGCATCATGTTCCTCATTCCGTATAATCTTTTGCTCGTCTACAAAAGCAAGGAAGTTATGTTCTTCACACACTTCATTCTTCCAGTTATATACGGACCCCCAATGCAAGTCAATAATTTTAGCGGTTTTTAACCCAGTTTCTTCGAGAATCTCCCTCATTACCGCTTCTTCATCAGATTCTTGTTTTTCCACATATCCAGTAACCACAAACCAAAAGTGTCCACCGTGTTCAGGACTTGATTTATTCCGCAATGCCAAAAATTTTCCATTGAATGTGATAAACGCAAGAATCTTCTTCCTAATCTCAACCTTCTTTCCCTCATACTCGATAATATCTTTAATCATAAACCCCCAACAAAACCAATCCTTAAATATCTAATTCTCTTAATTAAAACATGAAAAACTTCCTCTGGATGATATTGCTGGCGATAGTTTCCCTTGGAGTGGTCGTATTCGTACTTGACTCATTCTTTCCTCCAGGCACACAACAACAAGGAAATATGAAACTAACTTCTTCAGCGTTCAATAATAGTCAGAGTATTCCTCAAAAATACACTTGCCAAGGCGAAGACATCAGTCCACCCTTAGAAATTTCAGTAACTCCAAAAGGAACTCAATCATTGGTTTTAATCGTAGATGACCCAGACGCCCCCTTAGGAACTTTCACACATTGGGTTGTTTACAACATTCCTCCCGAAACCACTTCCATAGCGGAAAATTCTCTTCCGCAGGGCGCGTTGCAAGGAATAAACAGCGGGGATAAATCAAAATACAACGGACCTTGTCCTCCTTCAGGCACACATCATTACGTTTTCAAACTTTACGCTTTAGATACAACCGATCAAATTAAAATGCTCAGAGATAAAAAAAGCGTTGAAGATTTCATGGAAAGCCACATCATCACCCAAGCGCAACTAATTGGCGTTTATTCTAAACAGTAGCCCTTTATTCAATCATTTCTCTAACTTTCTTGTCCTCACCCTTGCTTTTGGAAATAAGAACATCATCAATCCTCAAGATGAGCATAGCAGCTTCGCTTGCCGAAGAAATCGCCTGCGTCTTTACTTTAATCGGTTCAATAATTCCTGCTTGAAAAGTGTCTTCAATTTTGTTGTTAAACAAATTTAATCCTTCTCTCACTGCTCCAGCTTCATGTCTTTTTCTCAATTCAGTAAGAACATCAATCGGGTCAAGTCCCGCATTTTCTGCAAGAGTTTCTGGAATTGACTCAAGAGCGTTCGCAAACTCTTCAACCGCAAGCTGAACTTTTCCTCCGAGTGAGCGAGCAAAATGTTTCAATCTTCTTACTAATTCCATTTCAACCGCCCCGCCCCCGCACACAACCTTCCCCGATTTCACAGCGGCAACAACATCTCCAATCCCATCCTTAACAGCTCTTTCTATTTCATCAACAAGGTGTTGCGTCCCGCCCTTCAAAATCAACGTTACAGCTTTAGGATTATTGCACTTTCTTACATAAACTAAAGAGTCGTCTCCTCTAGCAACTTCCTCAACTTCTCCCGCCATTCCAAGCTGCTCCGTTGAAACATCGTTCAGATTAGAAATAATTTTTCCAGAAGTTGCCCTGGCAAGTTTCTCCATGTCTGATTTATTAACACGCCTACACGCAAAAATCCCTTTCTTCGCAAGATAATACTGCGCCAGGTCGTCAATTCCTTTCTGGCAGAAGACAACATTTGCGCCTGTTTCCGCAACTTTATCAACCATTTCTTTAAGATAAATCTCTTCCGATTGAATGAATGCTTCCATCTGCTGCGGAGATGAAATTGATATTTTTGTATCCATTTCCGGGCTTCTGACCTCTAGTGGAAAATCTACAAGTAAAATTTTTGCGTTCACAATTGTCAAAGGCATTTCTTTGTTTACCCTTCCTTTATTCAATACAATTCCTTTAACCAACTCTGAATCTTTTACAGAATCTCCAACAATTCTTTCAATTTTTATGTCGTCTGAACTTACTTTATTTCCGTCAGCAATTTGGTCAATCGCTTCCACAACCAATTCCGCGAGCTTTTCTTTGTTTCCTTCCGCGCCCTTTCCGGTCATCGCAGTCATAGCAATGTTCTTCAAAACCTCTCGACTATTCACCGCAATTGAAATTTCATCTAAAATTCTTTCTGCCTTTTCGCTTGCAAGCCTGTAACCTTCAACAATCAAAGTAGGATGAATCTTTTTCTCAAGCAATCCTTCAGCATTTTCCAAAAGTTTCCCTGCAAGAAGCGCAACAGTTGTCGTTCCATCCCCAACTTCTTTCTCCTGCGTCTTAGCAATCTCGACCATCATCTTTGCCGCAGGATGGTCTATTTCCATTTCCTCCAATATCGTAACACCATCGTTAGTAACTGTTATATTCCCTTCAGAATCCACAAGCATTTTGTCCATCCCCTTCGGCCCGAGCGTTGTCTTCACAATGTCCGCGACAATTTTCGCCGCAAGAATGTTATTCCTTTGCGCCTCTCTTCCCATAGTCCTCGAAACGTTCTCAGAACTAATTCCAGTATCAACCATTAAATCAAACCTATTCGGAATTTTTTAAAGATATATGTAAGGTAAAGGTTATAATCTAGCTCTCTCGAAAGCCCCCAGATATTTCTTAAACAAATCAGGATATGTCTTCTTTATAGCTAACATAACTTCCCTGTCGTAATTAATATAATCGTGGACCAATCTAGCTTCTATTCCTTCTTTATCCAAGCTCTTTCAAATTCCAATATTTAATCATTTCCCGAAATCACACAAATCCTTTTAATATAAAACCACTGTTAATTCCGATGAGAATGATTTCAGTCGGCGACATAATGACTCGTAATTTTGTCTCTCTCGCGCCTCAGGCGTCTCTTTACGATTGCGCCAAGAAAATGGCCAAAGAAAGCGTAGACTCAATAATGTTAACACAAGGCAGGAAACTTGTCGGCATTCTGACTTCCCGTGACATTCTTAGAGCCATAATAAAAAAACCAGGTCTAAATCTTAAAAAAATGAAGAGCATCAATATTGCCGCAAAAAAACTCGCGGTCATAAAGCCTTCAGCCGATATTTCTCAGGCAATAGAAAAGATGAAGGCTTCAAATTTCAAAAGGCTTCCAGTCATTTCAGGGGGTGAAATCCTCGGCGTAGTAACTATAAAAGATATCTTGGCAGTTGAGCCTGAATTTTATTCAGAAATACGCTCCCTCATGGACGTTAGAGAAGAACAATCAAAAATAAACAAAACCACCCGCCCATGTCCAATAGAAGGCCTCTGCGAAAACTGCGGCGCCCTTTCAGACTTGCTAAGAGTCGAAGACCAGCTCTTATGTCCAGATTGTAGAGATGAAATGTATTGACAATATTTAATTAAGTTAGCCCATCAGTATAAAATTTTGTAAAACAAACCACAAAGCCAAATAAATTATGCCTATTAGAATCAATGTTGGAACAGTTGCATTAATAGCACTTAGCCGTAATCTCTCCCCGCGTTCCATTTTCGGAAAATGCCTATAAGTATTTAGGAAAATCATTAGCCAAAGCGCAATCCAAAACGGAAGGGGCACAGCCATATAAACAATTAAGAGATTTAACGGCACCATTAAGCATATTTTTCAATAAATTTATTTATTTGACAATTCGGAGGGCATCTATCAAAATATTTTTGGTATTTCATGTTAATCCCATAGAAGTCATTAGCTTATCGCAGTTTGGGAATTAACCTCGGCAGACTTCATTGCCTTGATTATATGGGTGTTATTATTTAAATAATTTTCTTTCCAATACTGGAAATAACTAAACGCTCTTCAAACGACTGTCAGATTGCCTGGAAGAATTATACTAAGCATCAACTCAATCAAAAAGATTAAATACGCTTTCTTCATCGAAATATCATGGACCCAATTACTATTACTATTGGAATCATAGTTTTGTTATTCTTAATTTTTTCTCTGAAAGTAATTTATCAATATGAACGTGGCGTTAGATTTACCTTCGGAAAATACGCGGGCGTAATAATGCCAGGCCTTCGTTTAGTGATTCCCATAATTCAAACATATAGGCGGGTAGATATACGTCAAAGAACAATCGAACTTCCGCCGCAGGAAGTCATGACCAAAGACCAGGTAAATCTGAAAATTGATGGTGTCGTATTTTACCATATAGTAGAGCCGGAAAAAGTCATCTTAAATGTTGAAGACCTGCAAAGCCAGTTGGAAGCAAAGGCATCATCGGAATTAAAAGAAATCATCGGAAACAAAACGATGAAAGAAAGTCTATCCGACAGAATCGACATCGCAAAAAAACTTATCAGCATGCTTAACGAAGCAATTGAAGACAAGCACGCAAAAGACAAAAAGGATTGGGGCATCGAGGTCAAGGGCGTTCAAATAAATAACATCGAACTGCCAAAGGAATTGATAAGGGCAATGTCAAAACAAGCCGAAGCCGTGCAGGAAAAAGAAGCAAGAATAACAAAAGCCGATGGAGAGTTTCAGGCTTCAAAGAAGTTTCATGAAGCTGCAAAAGTGTTCGACAATAGCTCGGCAGCCCTTCGCCTCCGCGAGCTCCAGACCTTCCAGGAAATTGGAACAGAAAAGAATACTTTGATGATGGTAATTCCTTCAAGCATGGCAAATGGCGACGGCAAATGGACTTTGCCTTTAGGAATAGATGAATTGAAAAAACAAGAGCAACGCGATAGAAAGGAAAAAGCGTCTAAATAATTATCTACTTTAAACTTTTTCATTTCAGTAGATTACTTAAGCTCGCTTTAATTGAAAGATAAATGAAAGAGGACAGAACCTTTCACTTAATCAAATATAATCTCTCTGCGAGAATATTGAGAGTCTTAGATTTTCTATGGCTTGTTCTCACAATCGCCTTATTTATTCTAGCGAGCAGATATAATATCCAGCAAAAATATGTTTTAGTCCTGTCACTTTCAGTAGTATCGTTGTACAATATGTATTTTCTATATTCTAAAAGAATCAATTTCGGAGTAGAAGACTGGACCATTCCAAAAAGATGGAGGCCCCAACTAATTAAATATTATATACAATATCATAAAACACCAAGATTTGAATTAATCATCTGGGGAATTTTATTGATAGTTTCGATTTGTCTTTTATTAATATAAATTGTTAATCTTTAAACTCTCAGTCCCTTCTCTTCTTTCTCAATTTTCTGCCTTTTCAGTCTTATCTTTTTTATCTTTCTTACTTCAGAAAAAACAATTGCACCGACAAAAACAAACAAACCTGCCGTAACATAAATCGTCCATTCAGCGCTCGCGAAATACAGCTTTAATATTACCGCAACAACCCCAAGAAAAGTCAACTCTGTGTTTATGTAAGCAAGAACAGTTCTTTCTTCCGACAAAGTTCCTCTTTCCTTTGACAAGAATGTTCTCTTGACCGAAGCGACATCACCAGTTTTCATATATAAATAATCAAACTCAGACTTAAAAATCTTTACAAGCCAATGATTTTCTGAAAATTTAATTTATCAATTTATTTATCAATAATCAGATAAGAACAACTCACAATTCTCGGTCTGGTGGGGTGGTTTTATTATTTAATTGGTGGGGTGGTTGGAAGAAAGCAAAAATTAAAGCAAAGATAGAATTTCAATCAGAGAAGAATTACAAACTAACCAGTTTAACTTTCGCGCCTTCAGTGCTTGCAAAATTTGTCGCAGCAAAATATTGTATGCCCTGTTCGTCACACAATCTTATCAAAGAAGATGTCGCAGTTCCGTCAAGAATCAAAGCCGCGACTTTTGTCCTCGAGCTTTTGACGGCGCCCACGATTTCTCGGTTTCCAACTTTTCTTATAACATCTAAACTAGTGTCAAGAAGCAGCGCACTCTTAGTTCCTTCCAATTTGTCGCTGTACATTTTTCGCAGCTTTTCCTTCACATCGCCGCTAAAACTTATCTCTGCGCTTTCAACCCTTTCTTCTTTTTCTCCTCTCTCCCTGAAAGAATTTCCGTTTCCATTTTCTCTTAGATATTCAGAAACCGTCATCGTTTTTCTCAACGCTTGTAAAATTTCTTTTCCGGCAAGCTCTTCGACTTCCTTTCCTTCAGGAGCAACAGCAACGAACTTAACGTTTGCATGTTCGATAACGTTGTTCGCGATTAACTTTCCGCCCCTGTCTCCATCAACAAACAAGGTGATTTCTTTTTCCTTGCTTAGTTGTGCAATTTCAGGCGGTAATTTTGTTCCGTCCATTCCGATAACATTATTCACTCTGTTTCTCAAAAGGTTCACAACGTCCGCGCGCCCTTCAACAACAATCAACTCGCTTCCCGAAATGTCTCCGCAAGGCAATCTGCTGTCTCCGTATTCCTGAATCTTCTCAGCTCTCGATTCTACCTTTAATGATTCAGACATTTCTCGAAAACTTCCTTCTTCTTCAATCAGCCCCATCAATTTCTTCGCCCTATCAAGAATGTATTCTCTCTTGTTCCCTCTTACGTCTTCAATCTTCAAAATCTTGATTTCCGCTTCAGTCGGCCCAATTCTGTCAATCGTCTCAAGTGCAGCCGCAATTAAAGTAGTCGCTGATTTATCCATTGCAGTTGGAACCTGAATCTCCCCAACAGATTTCCCGTCAACAATTTCAAGGTCAACTTCAATTCTTCCAATCTTGCCTTCTTTCTGGAGCTCTCTCATTTCCATGTCGCTTCCAAGCAAGCCTTCCGTCTGGCCGAAAATCGCCCCAATAACATCAGGTTTTTCGAGAGGCCCGGCTGACTTGAAACTTGCATATATCATGTATTTTATACTTACTGGACTTATTTTTGCCATTTTATTATTCAGAACCGTTAGGTTCCTTCCCGAGACTTATCGTCTCTTCAAAGATTTAGAAAGAAGTTTTTCATGTGCCCAATAAAGCGGGCGTGAATATGAAGCGATAATCTCCGTACTTCTTCCTTGTAATCTACTAGTACAAAAGAGGAAGGTTAGTTTTTAAACGTTTCGGGCTTGTGGATTTTAATTTATAACCCATTAATCTCCGGAAATTTAGGAAAATTTAAGTATTACTTGCTCGTCCATAAACCGATATGCCAAATACAATCGCTAGGAGAATAACGGGCAGAGTACTTGTTAAAAGAAGCAAACGAGCCAAATCTTATGAAAGAAGATATCCCATATCTCCTTACGGCAAAAAGATAGCGAGATTTAGGTTATAAAATAAGACATTTGAAGTAAAGATATTTAGATAAGTTTTTAATATTGGGGATATTGCAATAATAATAGCTGAAGAGTTAGCCCATTGTCCTCATTGTAAAAAAGAAGTTATATTGGCCAGGAGCAACTGGGGAGTTTTGAGGATTTTGTTCTATGGCCCACACCTTTATCATTTATATAAAAGAAAGAATAAATGTTCGATTTGCGGAGAGAAAATAAAAGACTAGCTACTTAATTTAATCAATCACAATTATCTATTTATCTTAATCACAATAATTTTAAAAACCCTCCTCCCTTTTCCCGTTCATGGAAGTCCAGGAAGTCCTTGAAACAAAACTTGATGAGATATGCTCTGTGTTAGACGAAATCCGCGAGGCAATAACAAACCTAACAGCCGCGATAACGAATAAAGCTTAATTTTATAAAACCCGTCCCTCTTTAATTAACATGAAAATCCTGACACTCCATTGCGACTATATCAAATTCAAACCGCTCAAAAAAGCTATTAAGAATCCTGAAGCAATCAAAAACGATGATGAAAAAATCGTCCAGGAACCTTTAGTTGTTCTTACAGCAGTCGAGCAAGGCGACGACCAAAAAGTCTTAGACCAATACATTGAAGCAATCAGAAAAACTGCCGAGGAAGTAAAAGCAAAAAACATCGTCCTTTATCCTTATGCTCATTTGTCTTCAAAACTCTCGTCTCCAGATGTCGCCCTAAAAACTCTTGAGGAAGCAGAAAAAATTCTCGCTCAGGATTTCAAAGTCACAAGAGCCCCATTCGGTTATTACAAAACATTCGAATTAAAATGCAAAGGCCATCCACTTTCAGAGTTAAGCAAAGAATTCCATCCCGAAGGTTATGAATCTCAGGTTGGCGGGCTTGCAATACTAAAGGAAGAAGTTTACAATCCAGAAAAATTACTTAAAGAAATCTCCCGCTCAAAACTTGACACATCAAAACTCAAGGACAACGACCATAGAATTCTCGGACAAAAGTTAGACTTATTCAGTTTCAATGAAGTCGCTCCTGGAATGGTTTTCTGGCATAATAACGGGTTAATCATTTACAACGAGCTCATAAATTATTGGCGAGACGAGCATAGAAAAGCCGGCTATCAGGAAATATCGACGCCTCAAATTCTCGACAAAAGATTGTGGGAACTTTCAGGTCACTGGGATAAATACAAAGAAAATATTTTTCTATCTCAATACGAAGGAAGAACCTTCGCTGTAAAGCCTATGAACTGTCCTGGTGGAATGCTTGTTTACAAGAGCAGCACAAAATCTTACAAAGACTTTCCATTAAGAGTCGCAGAACTCGGAGTCGTCCATCGTCAAGAGCTTTCCGGCGTTCTCGCAGGATTATTCAGAGTAATAAAATTCACCCAAGACGATGCGCATCTCTTTTGCACCGAAGAGCAGTTGGAAACTGAACTCATTGGTGTGATTAATTTAATTGACGTTATTTACAAAAAATTTAATTTTACTTATCGCGTTGAACTGTCAACACGCCCAGCGAAAAGAATTGGCTCTGATGAAACTTGGGACAAGGCAGAATCTGTTCTTGAAAAGGTATTGAAAAAAAAGAAGATGAATTTCAAATTAAATCCAGGCGACGGCGCTTTCTACGGCCCGAAAATTGATTTTCATGTAAAAGATAGTTTGGAAAGGGAATGGCAATGCGCTACATTACAGTTAGACTTCGCAATGCCCGAGCGATTCGACCTAGAATACACAGGTTCAGATAATAAAAAACATCGTCCGGTTATGCTTCATCGAACTATTTTCGGTTCTTTAGAAAGATTCATCGGCGTGTTACTCGAACATACAAACGGAAATCTTCCAGTCTGGCTCTCCCCAACACAAGTCAGAGTCATAAACTTCACAGACAGAAATACAAAAGCCGCAGAGAAAACCCTGAAAGAGCTAAAGGAGCAAATTCCAGGTTTAAGAATCGACTCAGACTTGCAGAACACAACAGTTTCAGACAAAGTCAGGAATGCCGAGCTCCGTAAAATTCCATACATAATTGTCATCGGAGACAAAGAAGAAGAAAAGAAAACCCTCGCAGTCAGGTCTCGTGGAAACAAGCTAAAGTTCGGTGTGAAGTTCGAATCATTTGTTAAAGAGTTTAAGGAAAAGATAACCAAGAGAGAATAATGGTAGTGTACAATTTTTCTACAGGGAAGGCAATGAGGTCAGGAAGTGGAGGTTCCAAATTAAAAAATCATTGCAGACGTTATCCCGTCGGGAATCTCACTGACGTTGATTTGTCTTATCTTGCCGAAGAAGCTCTGGTATATGACAAATCCCATTCACTGCACCGCTTCAAGGAAGATGTTTCATGTGCAGATACATACCGTCATGTAGAAGAAGAGTTGCAGAGAGAACAGCCAAGAACATACGAACTAAGGGAAAAATTCTTCCAAGTCCTTGAACAAGAGCTTGGCGAACGTGGAATGACTCAAAGAAATATTCTCGGCGCAATTAAGTGCGGCATCGGCGAGCCCTATATCACGCAATTGCAGCAAGCAAGCAGGAATGGCGGAGGAATATATTTATTAAGAATTGTGACTCGGTCAATTGCAAGGGCGATTATGAAATATTCGCCAATGAGTGAACCCGCCGCAGTTCCAGATGTGCGTGTGGCTTCTTGAGTCGAGACTAACTAAAAACTTATAAACCTCTTATTCCAACTTAGACTGTAAAAAAGATGAAAATACAACCTTACATCGAAAAGCTTAAAGAATCTGAAGAATACAAAGATTTCAAGTCGAAGTACCCAAAGGCATTTCTTGCCGCAGGTTTTTTCGTTCTTGATTTAGAAGGCGGAGTGAACATCCATCAAATAGATTTTTACATGCCAGCTGAAAAGAAAATCGCAGCGTTCTCTCTTGACGGCGAAGTTAAGGTAAAAATTCTCGAAACACTGAATGAAAAAATTCCTGAACCTCTCGACATGGACACAAATACCGACCTTGATGCTCTCTCCGGAATCCTAACCGATGAAATGAAAAATCGCGGAATTTCTGAAAGCATAAGAAAAATAATCGCTGTCATTCAGAATATCGATGGAAAAAGAATCTGGAATCTTAACTGCATTTTGACAGGAATGGAAATCCTTAAATCGCATATCGAAGACGATTCCCAGACAGTTTTGAAAATAGAAAAATCTTCTATTCTTGACATAATGAAAAAGATGCCTGCCCAGCCGCAAATGATGAAGGCACAGGCAAATTCCAAAGAAGACATCAAAGGCGAATTAGACAAACTAGACAAAATCGAAGAAGAAATAGAAAAGGCCAAAGGCAAGCTCAAGGAAGAACTTGTCGAGAAGAAAAGCCGTAAATAATCTTCCAAACAAATTCTTTAAATACCAATTTTACCTGTTTTTAGCATGAGAAAAGAGGTAATAACCTTAGCCTTAGCTTTAGTTGTACTTTTGAAAGTAGTTTCTGCAAATTCTGCTCCTTTAATCTCTGGTTTGGACAGGGAAATCTTAGTTTGTGAATCCTCAAATTTTTCTCTTGAGTTCGATGTGATTGAACCTGATGGAGACAGCCTCACAGTTGAAATTTTCCCCAACGGCCCATTTTTCGTAAGGCCCATTTCTTCCCAGTCGCCAACAATCCGAATGGAGATTTTCTCCAGCAACCTTACAAAACTTTTCTCAAACAAGGTTTACAATCACACGGTCTTTGTTACAGATGGCGAGCTGTCAGATTCTAAAGACATAAAAATTACCGTTCTTGAAACGAACAACCCGCCAAGCATAGGGCATATTCCCGTTGAAACAGTTGACATCAACAATTCATACGAATTAAGAAAGCAAATCAAAGTAATTGACCAAGAATCTGGAAAACCAAAAAATGGGCAATTTTCCTTCACAATTTCAGATTCTCAAAATTTGTTGGAAATGGCGATTGACAATGAAGGTACAATAAATTACACAGCTTCCGAATCTCATCTGGGCGTTCATGAAATAACTATCTGCGCCACCGATTCTGGCTTGGATAATTTGGAAGACAAAATTGGCGTCTGCGCTCCAGATGAAATCAAAGCAACAACTTGCAAAAAATTCCAGCTAGCAGTAGTAGACGGAAATTCTCCACCCACAATTTTGGCATTCAACTCAACAAATACTCTCGGCAGAATAGCCGGAACTCAAAAAATAACATTCCAAGTTTTCAATTACGACCCCGAAAAGATATATCCCGACACATACTGGTATGTTGACAACAAGTTAAAAAAAATTGGCGCTGGAAAATCTTCTGACGGGTTTAGTTACTCCTTCGGTTGTGGCGTTTGGGGCGGGCATAAAGTAGAAGCGGTTATCAGTGATGGTATTCTTAACGACTCAGTAGAATGGACTCTGGATATACTCAACATTGCATGTCCTAAAGGAATAGCCCCTCATGAAACCATCGGAGAAAACGCGTGTGAGGAAAAATGGGGATGTTCTAATTGGGGACTCTGTGAAAACGTCCTGCAGTCCAGAAACGCAAGAAATCTTGACAGCATTGGATACGAAGACATCCAGAAAAAATGCTCTACTTTAGGCATGGGTGAAGACTCATGCGGATATCAAGTTCGGACTTGCCTTGACGTAGGCAGTTGCAACACCGTAAATGAAAAACCTTCTGAACTAACTCCTTGTCATTTTTCCCTCGAACCAAGCTGCTCTGACAAAATTCAAAATTGTCATGACGGCAAATGTGAATTTCTCACAGACTGCGGCGGTCCCTGCAGCCCCTGTCCAACTTGTTCTGACGGAATTGAAAACCAAGAAGAAGAAAAGGCAGACTGCGGCGGTCCCTGCCTGGAGCAATGCGGCTCGTATTTTCCTAAAGTAACCAAAGAAAACGTGTTCATTAAGCAGAGCATGCTTGTTGTAATATTTTTTACTTTATTGATTGCAGCAGTTCAGGTATTCAGAATAATCAGAAACAAATATAAGCTTGAAGAACAACCCAGAAAAGAGGCGATATTGACCCATGGGTAATAAACTAATCTTTCTTTCCATAGCCCTATTTTTATTAATCGGATTCTCATCTTCAGCCTTAGCAGAAGAATGTTTCCCAAATTATCAGTGCGCGCCTTGGTCAGAATGTCAGGACGGGTTCAGAACAAGGACCTGTTCTGATATAAACTGCGGCAGCAAAGATACCGTTGAAAGAAGTTTCTGCACCAATGAAAAATGCACGCCAAAAATAGAATGCGGCGACTGGGGCTCTTGCACTTACACCGAAAAGACAGACGATTTCATCAAAGGCAATATAAGCTTTGAAGGTTACAGAACAAGAGTCTGCGACGACGTAAACAACTGCATCCCAAAATACATGCAGGAAGGCCAATGCGAGGACTCTTTCAAACTGAGGCTCTCTCCTATAGAACAATGCGGTCAAAATCTGCTTGCGGTGATTGATCCTCTGTCTGACAAGAAGGTGGCCAGGATTAATCTTGATCGCTGGGAAGAAGGAAAATTTGACCTTGCCTTCGTGCAGGGAGAACAGAAATACTGTCCGTCTTGCTACAACGCCGTCAAGGACGAAAATGAAAATGGAGTAGACTGCGGCGGTAGCTGCAAGCCTTGCAGAACCGAAAGACAATATATTTTTTACATCGTGACAACTTTTCTCTGGCTTGGCTCACTAGCTTTTATATTTTTATCTTTCCGCCAATATTCAAGGCTAAAAAAACCACAATCCCAATCACAACCCCAATTCCCATTCACAAAAGAACAATGATTACAAGAAAAGAGGTAGGCAGCAAAGTGAAATATTTTATCTTAGCTTCGGCTTTTTTACTAATCGTTATATTCTCTGCGGTCAAAACGACAGCAGTAGATCCAAGCTGGAGTGTTTCAAGTCCTGTGAATACAACATCTGGACAGGAGGATCAAACACAAGTATATTCTTATAATCTAACGGCAAACATTTCAAATCCAGACCCAAGTATGATATTCGAATTTTATAATTCCCCATCGGGCGATAAACCCATTATTTCAGACGTGCACGGAATAAACAAAGATGTTTCCTTCTTTCATTGGATTTCATTAAATGGCACGACGGGCATCTTGAAGATAAATGCAACAAGAGACAACGAAACAGCGATTTATAATATTAGTATTAATCTTGATTTCAACGGAGAAAGCATGGGCTCAAGAATGTTTGTTTTCAACATCACCGCCATCAACGACCGTCCATACTTTGTAAGTCTGGCAAACCAGTCATTCAATCGCTCAAGTTTGTTTGAATACATAGTAAACGTATCCGACGAAGAAAGCAACACGCCTTACTCCATGAACATAACCTTCTTAAACTGCTCGGTGGCTGCCTGGTCAACACGAAACTGCAGCGGCTCTTACCCTAATTTGACTTTGTTCAATTCTTCGCAATACAGTTTTAGCGGAAACCAATTAAACATTTCATTCACTCCTTCCAGAAACGATGTAGGAAACTACACGATAAACTTCACAGTTATCGATTCAGGAAACACAACCCTGCCGCATAACGCCTCAACAAGCCAGATAGTTTTGTTCGAAGTTCTAAACATAAATGAAATTCCTTATTTTACTTTCGTCTGCAACACAAGCCAAAGCGCAAGTGCAAGGGAGGACTTGCAATTCCCTTGTTATATCAATGCTACAGATATAGATGAACTAAACAATTTAACTTTCTCAGCAAACTACACATGGTTCAATTTCTCAGAAAGCAATGCAAGTTCAGTTAATATTTCGGGCCAGTACAATTTTAGCACGCTTGTAAAAATCAACGCCACAGACCTTCAGGTAGGAAACTGGTCTATAAATATCACAATCACAGATAGGGGCGTGCCAACCGCATCAAACTCAACAATCCTCAACTTATTTTTCGCGAATATTAACGACTCAGTTTCACTCCAAAGCATACCAGATATCACAGCTTATACCAGCCAGACATATGCCGTTTTGGTAAACGCAACAGATAACGACTTGTTAATCCCAGATAAAACAGTTTTAAACGAGGCATTAACTTTCACAACAAATAACACTTTTGTAACAGTCTCGAACCAATTATACTTTTCAGGAACAAACAGGTCGCAAGTAACCTTGAGTTTCGACCCAAACAATTTCACATCAGGCTTAAATTCAATTAACGTTACTGTCCGCGACAAAGACAATAATTCAATTTCTTCGGACATATTCACGATAAACATTTCAGACAACAGCGCGCCATTATGGAACGCAACCATGGAAACAAATTTCACCCTTATTGAAGGCACTGAATTTTATTTGAATTTAAGCCAGAATGTAACAGACACAGAAGCTATCAATTTCTCCCTGGCAGTAACAAGCTCATACGAGTTTGACATGACCATAAATCAAACAACAGGAGTAATAAATTTCACTCCAACAGATGATGATGTAGGATTTCATGAGGTTACAATAACCGCTACCGACGGCAAAACTCCATCAACAAAAGGCTTTAACTTCACAGTCAACAACACGCCAGACACTCCGGTATTCAAGGAATTATTTGTCCAGAACGGAACACTAGTTGGCGGAAACATAAACCTCACAGAAGACACTCCAATAGGATTGCTTCTTCAGATAGAAGACGACGACCTTCTCATAGAACAAACAAATTTCTACCCCGAAAGTTTCACTATCAGCTCAAACATCACAGGTCCAAACTCTTCTCTTTTCCAGTTCAGCTTGCAATTCCCCGCACCAAACAATGTCTATCAATTTAATTCATATTTCACCCCAAGAAAAGCAGACATTGGCGTATACAACTTAACATTCAATGTCACGGATGCCGCAGGAAAAAGCATGACAGTTTACTTTAACCTCACGATAAACGAAACCCTGCACTCGCCGAATATAACAACCAGCATCGCCAACACAAACCTCTCTATCTTGAATGAATCCTTTTACATAGACGTAAACGCAACAGACGTAGAAGACGGAGCAGACGGAGCCAACTCCAATTTAACTTTCAGAATACAAAACCTCACAACGGGAGGAAATTTTCTTACTGTGAACTCAAGTACTGGTGTGATAAATTTCACGAGCAACTCCAGCCTCGGAGGAAAGTGGCAGTTCAGGCTGTTTGTCAATGACACCGACGGCAGTGAAGATTCTGAATACTTCAATCTCACAATATATAATTATCCGGTAATCTCATTGCCCAATTCCACTTACACGTTTCATTTAGTAGAAAATACTACAGCAGTTCTAAACTTTTCAGTAAACCATACTGTGCAGGATAATCTGAATTTCACACTCCTAGTCAACGGAGTGGTTCAAAACTCCACATTCGGCTATGGAAATAATTCAGCATTTCTATGGAATTACACGCCTGATTTCACGATGGAAACCATTTGTTCTGGAGCGGTAAATCTTACCTTGAACGTTTCAAATCCAAAGTTAAGTAACACAACAAGTTGGCTAGTGACAATTAATCATACCAATTCTCCACTTACCTTCGCATCAAATATTTCCGCCCAGTCCGGCGGAACACCAATAACATTAGCGCTCTCTAATTATTTCTCCGACGTGGATGCTTCGGATGCCTGTGCGAATCAAACAGTTGGATTTAATTACACGCAAATAGCCGATTCGGCGTCAGGTGGCGTCATATCTGTTTCAATAGTAAATTGGTCCGGAAGTGGAACCTCTCCAAGTGCAACGTTTTCCGCAGAAACCGATGGTTCGGCAAACTTCTCAATCACGGCTTACGAATACAATTCATCAAATTCTTCCCAAGTATTGGCAAGTCGGGTAAGCAACAACTTCTCTGTCTCATTGGTTGTTGCAGACTCTACTTCTACCCCCCAGGTTAGCAGTGGGGGCGGCGGTGGTTCAAGAACTAGGATTGTTTCACTTAAGATTTTAGTGCCTGAACCGGTTTCAGCAAAACAAAAAGACAAATTGATTATTCCATTAAGCTTGGAGAACGACGGTGACTTGGACTTGAGCAGAATTTATCTTGATGCAGTTATTGCTAAAGATGGAGCAATACGCAGCGACTTAGTTGCCTCATTTGACCAGTCATATTTTGAAAGTTTGAAAGCTGGCGCGAAGGAGAACGTTACGATGGTAGTTGACATAGACACGAGTTCGGTCGGCTTATTTGAAGTCACCATAAACGCGACAGTTGAGTCGCCTGCCTATTTCGACTGGGCAAAATTCTACATAGAAATAGAAGAAGACAAGACTGTCTTGGAAAAAATAATTTTCACAGAAGAATTCATAATAGGAAACCCTCAATGCGCAGAACTGGTAGACTTGATTAACGATGCCAAAAAATTATTCGATGAAGGCAAAGAGCTCGAGGCTGCGGCAAAAGCAGAAGAAGCTTTAAGCGCATGCAACAAGGCGATAACCCAGCCCCCTCGGCCAAGAATTTACGAAAGGCTCAGTGATAAATTTATAGGATTCACAGCAATCGCAAGCCTTCTTGCCTTCGGCTTAGGTTTCGCATATTATACTTACAGGAAAGTATCCCTGAACAGGCAGCTCGGCATAAGCTTTAGGAAAAATTTAATAACGAGCTAGAGTTATTTCACTTGTAAGAAGAGGTAAAATGCCAATTAAAAAAAAGAGCGAATATGATAAATTTATCCCGGAAAAGGCCGGGAGAGCAGACGAACAGGAAATAAAGGGGGCGGCAGAACTTCTGAGCGCAATGAAATTAGAAGTTGGAAAAGCTTTCTTCGGCCATGAAGAAGTCGTTGATTCATTGTTAAGGGCACTGCTTTGCAACGGGCACGTTCTGCTTGAAGGAGTTCCTGGAATAGCTAAAACGCTTGCAATTAAGACCCTTGCAAAAATTACTGGCTGTGCTTCAAAGAGAATACAGTTTACCGTGGACTTATTGCCTACAGATATCATCGGTCTCACGACTTACGACCCAAACAGGGGCTTTGAAGTAGTAAAAGGGCCCATCTTTGCAAACTTCGTCATAGCTGACGAGATAAACAGAAGCCCTCCAAAAACTCAATCCGCTCTTTTAGAAGCAATGCAGGAAAAGCAGGTTTCTATCGGAAAAGAAACATACGATTTGCCAGACCCATTTTTCGTAATGGCAAGCCAGAACCCTCTCGAGACCGAAGGCGTCTATTCCCTCCCAGAAGCTCAAGTGGACAGATTCATTTTCAAAGTTGTATTTGGTTACCCAAAACAGGAATTTGAAGAAAGAGTTATGGAAGAAAACACAACCTTCAAGAAATTTGAAGACATAGACTTGAAATCTTTAACTTCTCCGGAAAAGATAATCGACTTGCAGCATTTGACTCATAAGGTTTACATCGATGAAAAAATCAAGAAATATATAATTGGGATAGTAAACTTAACAAGAAACAAAAATTTCAAATACGGGGAATATATTGAAATAGGCGCATCTCCAAGGGCAAGCATTAACCTTTACATCGCAGCAAAAGCCCAAGCCCTATTGCAAGGAAAGTCTTATGTCATTCCTTCAGATGTAGACAAGGTGGTTTACGACGTTCTTCGGCACAGGTTAATTCTTACATACAAAGCCCAGGCTGAAAATGTAACTCCTGAAATGATCATTGACGAGATTTTGCGGGTTGCTCAGTCCGGTTGATTAAAATGGATAAACAAAGATTTCTGAAGGCAGACATTGCAGGAGCAATTTCAGACTTGCAGGCCTCTATGAAAGAGTTTCTGCTCAAGCGCCGGCTCTATCGCCTTTTGCTCAGGGGAAAAGGCTTGGAATTCGAGTCTTACCGCACCTATGCTCCGGACGACGATGCCGGCTCAATAGACTGGAAAGCAAGTAGGAGGGCAAACTCATTATTAGTAAAACAATATCGCGATGAAAGAAACCTTAGAGTTGTCTTTCTTGTCGACGTAGGTGCAAATATGGTCTTCGGCTCAGTAGAAAAACTAAAATGTGAATATGCTGCAGAAGTTGTCGCAGCTTTCTCTTATCTCATTACCACAACAGGCGACAAACCAGGGTTCATTTTTTTCTCAGACAAAGTAAACGATTACATAAAACCCTCGCGTGGAAAAAAACACTTCAGCCAGTTCACAGATTACATCACAGAAACGAAAAACTATGGAAAGTTTTCCAATTTAGACATCGGCCTTGAATTTGCATTAAATTATATAGGAAAAGATGTAGAATCGTTGGTTATTGTTTCTGACTTTTTATCTTTTCAGGAGAGTACTAAAATAAATCTTTCTTTCATAGCCAAAAAATTCGAAACAACGGCTTTAATGATAAGAGACCCGTTAGACAATACTCTTCCGGATATTTCTGGAGAAATTGTAGTCGAAGATCCAAAATCCGGCCAGCAGCTTCTTGTCAATCCAAAGGTTGCCAGAGAAGCCTATGAAAAATATTCCAGCGCACAGCAGGAATCTGTAAGAAAAGCTTGCTTGGCCAGCAACATTGATCTTCTGGAAATTCTGACTGACAAACCTTTCGTACCAACACTGTCTAGCTTTCTGAAGAGCAGGGTAAGGCAAAGAGCGAGGATTCCAATATGACAATAGAAATCATCAGGCCAGCTTATTTGATTCTTCTTGGAGTCATACCGGTAATAATTCTCCTGCATTTTTTCATGTTGAAGAAAAAAAGAAGTCACGCCCTTCGCTTCGCAAACTTTCAGGCACTAGCCAGAGTAAGCGGCGTAGACCTTCTGTCAAAAAACATTTTTATCTTAATTCTCACAATAGCAATCGCAGCTCTTCTTGTCTTCTCTCTCGCCGGCGTCAAAGTCCAAAGAACAGTTTACTCCAGCTCTTTTTCTTATGTCATAGCAATTGACTCGTCTTCAAGCATGGAAGCGACAGACTTTTCTCCAAATAGGCTGGAAGTCGCAAAAATCTCCGCAACCGATTTTGTAAACTCCGCGCCTTCAGGAACAAAAATCGGGGTGATTTCATTTTCAGGAAACGCTTTCATGGAGCAAGACCTGACAGAAGACAAGGACTCTTTGTCCAACTCAATCAAAAACATCCCTATAAGCTCAATCGGCGGCACAGATATTGGGGAGGCGATAATCACCGGGACAAACATTTTGGAAGGCGAAGAAGCAAAGTCAATTATAATATTGAGCGACGGCAGAATAAACATAGGCACAATTGAAAATGCAATAGCTTATGCAAACAATCATGACGTAACGATTCATTCGATGGGCATCGGAACCCAAGCAGGCGGGGTAACAAGTTACGGCCTTTCAAAAATAGATGAAGACGCTCTCAAGGCCATTGCGCATAATACTAACGGGAAATATTTTAAGATAGAATCTTCGGAAGCCATATCAGATTCATTCGGCCAGATAATCGAACTGAAATTCAAGAGAACCAGCGTAGACATTACGCCATATCTGACGTTAATAACCCTCGTGTTATTCTTTTTAGAATATATCCTGATAAGCACAAGATTTAGAATCTTGCCTTAAATTATAATTTACCTCACCGGTCGCATTACATTCAATAATATCTTATCAAAAAGTGTAGAGTTTTATCATCAATCGTATTATTCTTTCTTAACCAGCGATTGCTTTTTGAGAGTCTATTTTTTTCTTAATTCTCTCAAGATTGTCCAAGCTTCCAATTTTCTTATAACTATTCGGTTCTTCTTCAGGATATTTAACTTCCTTTCTCGAAAGCACTTCTTTTTTGTAAGGAATTATCTCAATTATTTCCGCGCGCCCGATTTCGTCTTTTTCTTCCACGCTTCTTTTTATAATTTCCAAATCCTTGCTCTTCGGATTGAAAAAGTTCGTCAGAATTCTTTTTTCGGTATTCGTCTGCATCGCTGGTTTGTTCAAATCCTTGCTAAGATAATTTTCAACCTTTGTTATCTCAACTTCGTCAAACTCCGAAGCAAGAAGTTTCTTCCTTAGCTCAGAAATTTCAAACCCCCTTCTCAGTCCTTCTTTCATATATCTCAGAATGTTTGCGTTAAGCTCAACCTGGCTATTCTGAGCTGGACTTTGCTTGACAGCAACTTGAATCTTCGCTTCTTTTATTTCTCTTTTCTCCTTTTTCAAAATAAAAAATCTCATCTCCAAAATAAGTGATTGAAGCAAATTCCGGTCTAAATTTTCTCCGGAATAAAGCGCTTCCTGCATCTTCTGGCAAAATGCTGCTTCTTTCAGCATTTGCTTTTTGTTCAGGCTCTCGATTAGCTGAGCATATTTTCCCATAGCATTTAGGCCGAGTTCTTCGGAAAAAAACTCCCTCGCGACTTTATCCAGCGAGATAACAAATCCGTTAGGATCCGATTGCAGTGCCGCCGTAGCAGAAAGTTTTCTTTGATAATAAGTCTCCTCGTATTCTTTCTTTACTTTTGCCTTCTTTCCAAGTTTTATCTCTACAACAGTTAAAACTATTATCGCACTAACAATCAAGACAAGCGCAGCCAAAAAAATCGGCAGCGGAATTGCAAATATCGAAATGTTTAAAGCCATCTCATTACATTGAATCTTGTATATATAAAAACTTTATTACTAGGCCAGAATGAAAATTCGCTTCAATAAAAAATCGTTTTCGTTGGATGTAAAGACAGTAAGCCCCTTCGGAAAATTTACCGGTTTAATGTTCAAATCCAGAAACACAAGCAATCTCTTGTTCAAATTTCATCAAAACGAGCTCTGCACAATCCACTCTTTCTTTGTTTTCTTTCCATTCTTAGCGATTTGGTTGGATAAAAACAATAACGTTCTGGAGTGGAATTTTGTCAGGTCGTTTACGCTTGCAGTCACTCCAAAAAATTCTCCGGCAATGCTCATTGAACTGCCCCTAAACAGAAAAAACCTCGATATATTCAGTTTATTCGTCGATAAAAAGGAAACATTTAAATATCTCTAGTCATAGCACTACTCATCTAAAGGAGGTGAGCAATGGGAAAGATTGTCGTAAAAAAGGTCATCACAAGGAAGCCAGGTCATTTATACTATGTTGACGGCCAGGGAAATGTCTGTGAGGCTGTTATGGCAAGAGGCGGCCGAAAGAAAAAGGCAGCCAAAAAGAAGAGATAATTCTTCATAAGTTTTTACTTTTTATTTTAATTAATTTATTTTTATGATTTTATTTTATTTGCGTATCTTATTCGAGGTCTAATACATAAACATGGAAAATCAAGATGAAAAACTAGGAAGTTGGTTGGCGTGGCTGTTTGGTTTTTACATTATAGCGGGGATTGCTCTTTCACTATCCTTTTCTGGAAGGAGTGTGACCAGTTTAATCTATGGGGTATTTGAGTTTCTTGTCGGGGGAGTTATACCTGGCTGTGAATTTTCAAATTGGACACCATGTTTTTTACACACGGTTATGTCTCTATTTAGCTTGATTCTAAGTATTCTAGCTTTTGCTCTTTTGTTTAATGCAGAGAAAGGCTGGCCGAGAAACGTCTCAAAGATCGTTCTGATATTCAACCAGATTCCGAACTCAATTTTTCCATTAATTTACCTCTTGACAACCATCTTTCTAGGAGGCACAATATCTTCTCTGTTTTATTTTACAGGAATAATTGAGATTATTTTAAGTTTAATTCTAATCTGCTTAATTATTTTCTTTGATAAGGAAAAATCGCCAAGAACAATCAAAGTGTTTACAATAGTCCTCTTCGTATTAATACTTCTGTTATATTTTGTACCATATATCATCCGTTGAATAATCTCCTTATCTCTTCTCGGACAGCAAACACGGCGCAAAGTTTAAATAAAGTTATATCCATTGATATAACATGAAAAACGAAGATGTAAAGGAAATTTTGAGATATCCGAGATTAGATACCGTGCTTATGGTAGAATTATTCGTCAAAGAACACGACGGCGAATACAAAAAGAGTGCGCTATGGGAAAAACTGCCAAAGAAAGTGATGTACCAAACGTTTTGCGTGATAATTGATTATTTATTATACTCACACAAAATTTCGATTGACGCCGAGGGAAAAATTGGCTGGATTTATTATCCGAAAATTGTCCGTAAGTACGCTGGTCGCACAGATTTAACGTGGAGACCACGATCATAACAGATGGAACTTCCTTCGACAATTAAATTTGCAGATGAAAAAATAAGAGATTCGTTTGAACAACTTGAAAAAGAAGACCCTTTACTCTACAAAACATTATCGCACGCATTTCTCTCTATTCAGCGTAACGCATTCTGTAGCATTCAGATTCCAAAAAATTTAATTCCAAAAGAATACACGCAAAAGTATGGCGTTACTAATTTATGGAAGTACGACCTTCCGAAAGGTTGGCGATTGCTTTATTCAATTGCTCGGGAAGAAGTTATAGTCGTTTCAATTATTTTAGAATGGATGACCCATAAAGAATACGAACGGAGGTTTCATTACCAATGATACTCGGCATTGAATCAACCGCGCATACATTCGGAGTTGCAGTCGCAGACAAAGGCAAAGTTCTTTCAAACATTCGGGACATGTACAAAACAAGTTCTGGAGGAATCATCCCAACAGAATCCGCAGCACACCATAAGAAACTTGCTCCAGAGATTTATCAAAAAGCTCTCGAGCAGGCAAATATTTCAGAATCTAAAATTACAGCTATCGCCTTTTCAAACGCTCCAGGTCTCGCGCCTTGTCTTCTTGCAGGATTAGAGTTTGCCCGTAAAAAAGCGAAAGAACTTAAGGTTCCAATCGTTCCAGTAAATCATTGCATTGCTCATTTAGAAATCGGGCAAAGCATTGGCGCGAAAGACCCAGTCTTGCTTTACGCATCGGGTGCAAACACGCAAATCATCGCTTACGCCGCGGGAAAATATCGCGTCTTCGGTGAAACTCTTGATTTAGGTGTAGGAAATTTTATTGACAAAGTCGCGAGACATTTCGGTTTCGGCTTTCCTGGCGGTCCGGAAATAGAAAAGCACGCAAAGAACGGAAAATACATCGAGCTCCCTTATTCAATAAAAGGCATGGACGTTTCATTTTCCGGAATGCAGACAAAACTTCAGCAGATCTACGACAAAGGCGAAAAAGTCGAGAACCTCGCATACAGTTTACAGGAAACTGCTTTCTCAATGTTGGTTGAAGCAGCCGAGCGCGCTCTCGCCCACACTGGAAAAAAAGAATTAGTTCTTGGCGGCGGCGTAGCATGCAACGCAAGATTGCAGGAAATGTGTCAGATAATGTGCAAAGAGCGCTTGCAAAAAACAAAATATTTCTGTCCAGAACGCTCGCTATTAGTTGACAACGCGGCGATGATTGCCTACACTGGAGAAATTATGCTTAAGGCAGGAATTAAATCCAATCCAGAAGACGTTGACATCAAGCCCAGGGAAAGAACAGACCAAGTTAATGTTACTTGGAGATAATCAAGCAAACGCTTTATTGTAAAAACATTTAAATAAGTTTAGATTTAAAACAGATTATGACAAGCCTACAGCTCACAAGGCCCATTGCATTTATCGATATTGAAACAACTGGTCTAAATACACAGCAAGACCGCATTGTAGAAATATGTGTAATAAAAATCCATCCGAATGGGGCAGAAGAAACGTTAAATTCGGTTATCAATCCCAATGTACCAATCCCTATTGAGTCCACACAAATTCATGGAATAACCGATTTGGACGTTAAAGAGAAACCAACCTTCAAAGAATTTGCCCCCGAACTAATTGATTTTATAGACAACTGTGATTTAGGTGGATTCGGAACAAAATTTGATTTATCAGTTCTAGAATCTGAATTTAAAAGAGAGGGGATAGATTATTCTAAAGAAGGAAAACAAATAGTCGATGTTCAAATTATTTATCATAAGTTAGAGCCGAGAGACTTAAACGCAGCCCATTTAAGATATTGCGGTAAGCCTTTAGAAAATGCCCATAGGGCGCATATCGATGTTAGGGCAACTATAGACGTCCTTGAATCTCAGTTAGGGCAACATAATATTTTACCACATGATATTCTTGGTCTGTACGAATTTTGTAATCCAAAAAATCCTGCATGGATTGATGAAGATGGAAAATTTGCATGGTCTGAAGGAAAAGCCATTATAAATTTTAGAAATAAATACAAAGGAAGAACACTTGAATTTGTATCCAAAAACGATTCTTCTTATCTCCAATGGATTTTCAATGCAGACTTCTCTGCTGAAGTTAAAGAGATTGCAAACAAAGCGATTAATGGTAAGTTTCCAGAACCTGCAAAGAGCAAGAATCTCGCATAGAAGGTTACGATGTCCTATTACTTTTAAAAAAAGTTTTCCAAAACTTTTCAAATCCGTAAAAACATTTAAATACCATCCTAATTCTTTCTAAATAAACCAATGATAGGAGGTTCAAATGGACTTCTATAATATCGTAGAGAGAGCAAAGAAAACTGGAAAAATTGAGAAAGGCACGAACGAAGTCACCAAGTCAGTTGAGCTTGGAACAGCGAAGTTTGTCGTTTATGCTGCCGACGTCCAGCCGAAAGAAATTGTTGCTCATCTTGCAGTTTTATGCAAGGACAAAGGCATTCCATGCAAAGAAGTTGATTCAAAGCAAAAGCTCGGAATCGCAGCAGGAATTCCGGTCGCAACATCTTCTGTCGCAGTGATTGACGCGGGCGAAGTCGCCAGTGAAATTGCTAAACTTAAATCAGAATTATAATAAAATGGAAACATCAGCAGTTGAAACCCAGCAGACACAAGGAGAATGGCCAGTAACAGAACTTGAGAGCAGAGGAGAATTAATCTGTCTCATTCGAGGCGATGTAATAAATATTAATGGCCGTAGAACAATGGTTTATGAAAATGACCAAAGAACAAAAACACTTGTTGTGGTAAGGGGAGGCCGACTGGGAATTGTCGGAGAGAAAAGACTGGAGGTAGTAGAAGAACAAACATTCTCTTATAATGAACTTGTTATTTCAGCAAGAGGTTTGGTTAACAGAGATCCTCCTTTTTCACATATAACATATACAACCGTGTTTGAAGATAGATTAGGACAAGAACTAACTGTAAGAGGTCTATTATAATGGCAAAACAACAAAGAGTAACGGATAAAACTTCCGAAGAAACAAGCGTTAGAAAAGTCGCTGAAGGAAATGCAGTCAATGGCTTAGTCGAGCAATTCATCGGCCGAACAGGCGCAAGAGGCGAAGTCACTCAGGCAAAAGTAAAAATCTTAGACGGCAGAAACAAAGGCCGTTCATTAAGAAGAAACATTAAAGGCCCTGTTAAAATCGGAGACTTAGTCACATTAAGAGAAACTGAAATTGAAGCTCGAAGAATCAGGGGCCCCGGTGGGAGGTCAATGTAATGGCAGGAGAAAGAATAGAATTATTCAAAAACGGAAAAGTTATTCAAGCTCATATTCCAGGATACTCTCTTGCTCAACGTACTGACGCTGAACGAGCAATAATCGATTCAGGATTTGAACCAAGCGGGCATAATTTATCTAACTACGATGTAACAGGACACGATGAGCATTCAATGCACTTCTGGCATCACGAAACCGGTATAGGCTATATTGTATTAACTGGTCGCGATTGTACCGAAATTGCGCCTTTGCAAGCAGAACTCTTGAAACACATTGACACGGCAGATAGAAATTTCGCTTTGGGCTTGCCTCTGGAGTCTGACGAGAAAACTATTGCAGTAATTAAAACAATGAGAAAACCAAAGAGGTCAATGTAGTGGCATCCAAGAGGGGACCAAACGCAAGAGCAAAACTGCCTAAAAGCAAGGTCCAGGCAGATGTCGGCTTAACAGTAGAAAGAGCGCGTGCATTAGCTGAAGAGATGTTCCCTGAGGCAGACATAAGTAACTATGTTGTAACAGATGTACCTTCAGGAGCAGTGGTCTTTTCTATAGAAGACGGACGAAAAGGTTATGCTTTTTTTGCACCTAACGGAACATCTTACTCTGGAGACCCAGTTGCACGAGCTAATATTTTTGCCGAAGGCCATAAAGCAATAGGCAGAACCGTAAAAAGAGAAGTAGACCTTACCAGAAATGTTGTAGGAATTTATTGGGAATCAGACAACGAAGGGAGGGCGCATGGTTAAATGCACATTCTGCGGAAGAGAAGAGCATGCTTTCAAAGGAATTAATTTAATAAAAAATACGGGAGTTGTCGCATACTATTGTTCAAGCAAATGCCAGAAAAATTCTGAAAAACTAGGACGTGATAAAAGAAAAGTCCGCTGGACCGAAGCATTTCACATAACAAGAAACAAAGCAATCGCTAAAGCGCAGACCGAAAAAGACAAGCCTTCAGTTCAGGAAGAAGCCAAAAAGGAAAAGAAGCTTGCTAAAGCAGAAAAGAAATAAAATTAATTTTACCGTCGACAAACCCTATTTTTTCTCAGAAAGGTTTTTAAACCTTCATCACCATTTCTAAGCGTCTGAGGTTCTCTCATGGTTGATAAAAACGAAGCAATAAAGGATTATTCATCCAAAAATGTCAAGGTATTGGAAGGCTTGGAAAGTATCCGAAAACAGTTTGATGTAATTGAACTATCCAAGAATGTAAAGCGGCAAGGAGACATACTTACTCTCTCGCAAGAGCTTAAAATAAATTATTCTAGCTTAAAGAGGGCGGTTGAAGAGGGAAGAATACTGCAGATTTTTCCAAGTTTAAACAAAAGCAAGGTTCTGCCATTGTCAAGATTAAAAACAGAAAGAGATTTTTCTGAATTTTCGAGACTCAACGATTTAGATCTGCTTTCCACTAGAGAAATCTACAAAAGAGTCAAACAATGGAATGTCGATTTGCAGAAAAATCCGCGAGATTTGTTAAATCGGGAAGAACACGATTTGATTATCGGTAGTTTATTGGGCGATGCGAGCATCAGAAAAAGATTAAGGAATTCCTGTTTTCGGGTGGCTCATTCAGTCAAACAAGAAGAATATGCAAAATACAAACAAAACGTCTTAAGAATATTCGGAACTTCCGAATACACAGAAAAAGAAAGAATAATAAAAGAAAGGACTGTTAAGATGTTTTACTTTTCCACCAGGACGCATCCGGTTTTCAATTATTATCGAAATCTATTTTATAATTCTGGCAGAAAGCAAGTAACGCGGGAGATATTATCGCAGCTTAACCCTTCCAGCTTAGCGATATGGATTTGCGACGACGGAAGTTACGAAACAAAGCAAGGTTATATCATACTGTGTACAAATTCTTACTCTAAAGAAGAACATTCGCTAATGAAGAAATTTTTCAATGAAAAGTTCGGCCTCAATCCAACAATAGGTTTCAGAGATGGCAAATATTATTACTTACGGTTTAAACAAGACGATAGTAAAAAATTAATTGAGATTGTAAGGCCGTTTATCCCGGAAAGCATGAAATACAAAATTGGAGAAAAAAATGACTGAAGGTGCCGAATACACAGCTAAGAACATTAAAGTGTTAGAAGGATTAACCGCAGTTCGAGCAAGACCGGCGATGTACATAGGTTCTACCTCAAAAAACGGCCTCCACCACTTAGTTTATGAAATAGTTGACAACTCAGTCGATGAAGCAATGGCTGGCTACTGCGATAAAATAGAAGTCACAATAAACAAAGACGGTTCTGTAACAGTTATAGACAACGGAAGAGGAATTCCAGTTGACCCTCATCCAGTTTACAAAAAATCCGCAATGGAAATCGCAATTACAAAACTTCATGCAGGAGGAAAATTCGACAAAGGAAGCTACGCAGTTTCAGGCGGCCTCCATGGAGTCGGTATCTCAGTCGTAAACGCATTATCAAAGCACATGAAAGTTTCAGTTAAGCGTGACGGAAAAATCTACCAGCAGGAATACAAAATCGGAAAGCCCCTTTACGATGTAAAAGTCGTAGGCAAAGCCGAAAAAGACGACACGGGAACTGAAGTAACTTTCTTTCCAGATGACACAATTTTCACTTCAACCCAATTTGAATTCGGCGTTTTAGAAACGCGATTCAGAGAAATAGCTTTCCTAAACAAGGGAGTAAAAATAACCCTGGAAGAAGAAGCAACAGACAAGAAAGAAATTTTCCACTACGAAGGTGGCTTGGAAGAATTCGTAAAATGGGTAAACAAATCAAAAGAAGCTTTGCACAAGCCGATATATTTCACAAAAACAGAAGAGAAAGTAGTAGTTGAAGTCGCGGTTCAGTACAATAACGGTTACCAGGAAAATGTTTTGGGTTTTGTAAACACAATCAACACAGTTGAAGGCGGAACTCACGTCGTAGGATTCAAGACTGCCTTGACAAGAGCAATAAATGACTATTCTAACAAAAACAAAATGAGCAAGGACGGCAATCTCACAGGCGACGACGTTCGCGAAGGTCTTACCGCAATCATTTCCGTAAAAGTTCCAGAGCCGCAGTTCGAAGGCCAGACAAAAACAAAATTAGGAAACAGTGAAATAAAGGGAATCGTTGACAGCGTTTCCATGGCATCTTTGCAAGAATTCTTCGAAGAAAATCCCGCAATCGCCAGGAGAATCGTAACAAAATCTTTAGAATCACAAAGAGCCAGGGAAGCTGCAAGAAAAGCCAAAGACCTTGTAAGAAGAAAATCTGCATTTTCTTTTGGCGGCCTTCCAGGAAAGTTAGCGGACTGTTCAAAGAAAAGCTCGCAGGAAACTGAGTTGTTCATTGTCGAGGGAGATTCTGCAGGAGGTTGTTTTTCAGGCGATACAGAAATTGCCCTTGCTGATGGTAGAATCTTATCATTCAAAGAGTTGCTCAAAGAAAATAAACATGGCAAGCAAAACTTTTGTTATACAATAAGAGAAGATGGCTCACTAGGAATTGAAAAGATAAAAAATCCAAGAATCACAAAAACAAACACTTCAGTCATAAAGATAATTCTCGATAATGGTAAAGAAATAACTTGCACGCCAAACCACAAGTTTATGTTAAGAAACGGTGTTTACAAAGAAGCAAAAGATTTAACCACAAGCGATTCTTTGATGCCATTGCATAAAAGAATTTCAAAAATCGGCGGAAGGATTACGATAGACGGTTATGAAATGGTCTGGGATCCGAAAAAAACTTGGGTTTTCACACACCTTCTGGCAGACGAACACAATTTAAAGAATCAGGTTTATCTCAAAGAACAAGGAAACCACAAGCACCATATAGATTTTAACAAGCTAAACAATAACCCGACGAATATTGTTCGGTTGTCTAAAAAAGAGCATCTAATTCTTCACACAAACCATTTAGAAAAAACAATTCACAGTGCAGAAAGCAAACAGAAAGCCGCCGAGGCGCATAAAACTTTGTCATATCGAGAAAGTGTAAGAAAATGGGCTTCTCAGCCAAAGGTTAAGGAAACGCTCTCGAATAAAGCAAAAGAGCAGTGGAAAGATTCGGGATACAAATCAGAGATGAAGAGAAAATTCTTAGAATTTTACAATTCAAATGAAGAATATCGTAATCAAAATAAATCGCAACTTAACGAGGAACAACAAAAATATTGGGCAAACCCCGAAAATAGAAAAAAAGCAGCAGAAAAAGTCAAGATATTCTTTGAAGAGAATCCAGATGCTAAGAAATATCTTTCAGATTTAGCTACGGAACAATGGAAAGACGAAGCAATTTTGATTTGGAGAAGACAAAAGACGAAAGAACAATGGACTCCAGATTTCAGGGCAAAAAGAAAAGTCTCTTATGACCAAACTTATTACAATAAAACAATCGCATTAATGAAAAGCGTTTTGGAAAAAAACGGCAGCTTAGCACAATTCGATGAAGAAAGAATGAAGAACAAAGACCACTCGATTTTAAGTATGGAAACATTTTGTTCGAGATTTTTCAATAAAAACCCTGATAAGATGATTGAATCTGTTAAGCTTTATAACCACAAAATAAAGCGAATCGAATTTCTAAATGAAAAAATTGATGTATATGACATCGAAGTTCTGAATACGCACAATTTTGCTTTAGCATCAGGAATTTTTGTTCATAACAGTGCAAAGCAAGGCCGAAACAAAGAGTTCCAGGCAGTCCTTCCATTGAAAGGCAAAATCATAAACGTTGAAAAAGCAAATCCCATTAAAGCGCTTTCAAGTGAAGAAATATCAAATTTAATCACTGCAATGGGCACAGGCGTCGGCGATCAGTTCGACCCTGAAAAAATAAGATACTCAAAAATAATAATCATGACTGATGCAGACGTTGACGGCGCGCACATCACAACTTTGTTATTGACTTTCTTCTTCCGCTTCATGCCGAAGTTAATTGAAAATGGAAATATTTACATCGCAGTCTCCCCGCTTTACAGAGTCAGAAAGAAAAGCATTCATTACGTCTATTCAGACGATGAACTTAAAAAAATAGTTGCAAAACTTGGGCAAAACGTAAACGTTCAGAGATTCAAGGGTTTGGGAGAAATGAATCCTGAACAACTTTGGGAAACAACAATGAATCCAAAGGAAAGGCTTTTGAAAAAAGTTATGATTGAAGACGCCGTCAAGGCAGACGAAACATTTTCTAAATTAATGGGCGATGACGTTGAAGCAAGAAGGCAATTCATTGCAGAGCGCGCTCACGAGGCAAACGTAGACATTTAACATGATGAAACAGATTTTAATTAAGAAAACTGAAAGCAAGAATATCGTAGAAGGAGCAGAAGAGTACGCGACAAGAATGCATGCTGGACAAAAAAGGCAATATATTGCGGCAGCTTGGCTTCATGACGTTGTTGAGGACACAAGCGCCACAATAGGAAATATTAAAAATAATTTTGGTGGGGCGATGGCAAATATTGTAGCTATTTTAACAAAAGGAAGTAATGAGGAGGAATATGCTAAAAGATTTGCTAAATGTAAAAAAGAAATTGCCTTAATTAAGCTAGCAGATTTTTATGACAATACTAGTATGCTTATTCATTTAGACAAAAAGCACAAAGAACAATATACTTATTTTGCCGAGAAATTTTATTTACCACTAGCAAGAAAATTAAACAAATCTTTATATGAGAAAATAAAAAATAACATTGATGGAGTAAGACCTAAAACATGACACCAAAAGAAACAGACGAATCAAAGATTGAAGAAGAAATGGTCGAGGAAGAAAGCAAGAGAAGAAAAAAAGACCAGATAGGAAATGAACCCGGCATCATCGGAGCCGAAATCGTAGAAGAAATGGAAAAGTCTTACATCGACTACGCCATGTCTGTTATTGTCGACAGGGCCTTGCCTTCAGTCGAAGACGGATTAAAACCAGTTCAAAGAAGAATTCTTTATGCGATGGAAGTTCTCGGAGCGGACTACACCAAAGCCACAGTAAAATCCGCAAGAGTTGTCGGAGACGTAATTGGTAAGTATCACCCACACGGCGACTCAGCAGTCTACGGCGCAATGGTCAGGCTTGCGCAAACTTTCTCATTAAGATATCCTTTAGTTCACGGTCAGGGAAACTTCGGAAGCATGGACGGAGACTCGGCTGCGGCAATGAGGTACTGCGTTACTGGAAATACAGTAATAGTCACAGAAAAAGGACTTGTTAAAATAAGAGAATTGTCAAAAGATGAAAACATTGAAATTAACGTCTTATCCAAGGATAAAAAAAGAAACAAGGCATCAAAATGGTTTGATTCAGGTATGCATGATACTATCAGCATCACAACAGATAAAGGATACTCTTTGACCGGAACTAAAAATCATCCAATCTTAACTTTAACTATTGACGGAGTAGGTAGGCCAGCAATGATGTGGAAACTTTTGTCAGACATTAAAAGCGGAGACATCGCTGTTATCGACAGGGCAGCAGATATTTTCTGGCCAGAAAGAGAAATTAGTTTGGAGCAGTATTATCCAGCGGTCAAAGATGGTCACGTACATCAAAAAATTCTGCCTTTGAGCTTAGGCAGGGAACTTTCTTTTATCTTGGGTTCTTTAGTTGCTGAAGGATTTATATCTGAGAATAAAATAGAATTTTGCAATAGTGACTTGGGATGGATAAACGAGTTTGAAAAAAAATGGAAAATTGTCTTTCCAGACAGCGTTTTGCACAGGTTCGAAAAAGAACCATCCAGCTACGGAAAGAAAAAATATTTCAGGTTGGAATGTCATTCGAGATATACTTTAGAATTTTTGAGGAACATTGGGCTTCTCCCGGTAAAGTCTGCAAAGAAAACCATTCCCCACGTAGTATTCAAAGCAACATTACAAGTTACTAAAGAATTTTTGAAAGCATATTTTGAAGGTGACGGCAGTATTAGTTATGCCAATAAGATGACAGAATTAAGCTGTTGTTCTAAAAGTGAAAGATTGGTAAGTGAATTGCAGACACTTCTGCTCCGTCTTGGAATTGACGGCACAAAAAGATTCGATAAATACAAAGACATATGGAAACTTTATCTTCGCGGAAATAGAAATTTATTAAGGTTTTACAAAGAGATTGGTTTTATCTCCGAAAGAAAAAGTAAAACGCTGGAATTAGTGACTTTGGCTTCAAAACGAGAGAGTTCCATTAAGGACCATGTTCCTTACATCTCTGATTTTGTCAGGCACCTAAGCAATAACAGTTTTATTCACAAGAACAACTTTGATAGATATGGTTCTATGCAGAAAAATTATTCTTCGGTTTGTCAAATTCTAAAAGAAGAAACCGGAACGGATTATTCTGCGGTCTTTGAATATTTCTTAACTTATTCATATCTATTTGATAAAATTGTTGAGGTTAAAGAAACAGGGAAGCAAAGAGTTTATTCAATAAAAGTAGAAAGCGATTGTCATTCTTTTGTTTCTAATGGCTTTATTAGCCATAATACAGAAGCAAAGCTAAGCAAAATATCTTCAGAGCTTCTTGGCGACTTGGACAAAGAAACAGTCAACATGCTTCCAAATTTCGACAACACTTTGAAAGAGCCAGAAACTCTTCCTGCGAAACTTCCAAATCTTTTATTGAACGGCGCAACAGGAATCGCAGTCGGAATGGCAACAAATATTCCTCCGCACAATTTAACAGAGTTATGCGACGCAATCACAGAGTATATTAACAAGCCGCAGATTACTGTTGACGAACTCGCTGAAATTGTCACAGGCCCAGATTTTCCAACCGGCGGAGTCGCTTCCGGCCCAGGCATCAAGGAAATGTACAAAACAGGCAAAGGCAGAGTTGTCATGCGAGCAAATCACGTTATTGAAGAAAACAAAGGAAAAGAATCAATTGTCGTGACAGAAATTCCTTACATGGTTAACAAAGCCGAGCTTGTAAAAGACATCGCGAGATTAGTGACTGAAAAGAAACTTCTCGACATCGCAGACTTGAGAGATGAATCCGCGAAAGGCAAAGTCAGAATTGTTATCGAATTAAAAAAAGGAGTGACTCCAAAATACACAATAAACAAACTTTACAAATTAACAAACCTTCAGACTAATTTTGATGCAAACATTATCGCTTTAGTTGGAAAGCAGCCAAGAACTCTCAACCTAAAAGACATAATAGGGGAATACGTCAAATACAGAGCGAAGACGGTCACGAAAAGAACAAAATTTGAATTAAGGAAAGCCGAAGACAGATTGGAAATAGTTATTGGTTTGATTATTGCGTTAAACCAAATAGACAAAATTGTTGATTTCATTAAGAAGAGCAAGAACGCCGCCGAAGCTCACGAAGGCTTGATGAGCAAATTTAATCTCACAACAAGGCAGGCAAAAGCCGTTCTTGAAACAAAACTCCAGCAATTAACATCTATGGAGTCCCAGAAACTCAAGGATGAGGAAAAGAAACTAAAAGAAACAATTGAATATCTAAAGAACTTGCTTGGCAGCGAGCAGGAAATTTTGAGAGTAATCAAGAAAGAAGTTTCAGACATAAAGAAAGAATACGGCGACAGCAGAAGGACAAAAATCTTGAAGAGGGTTGAAGAGCTTTCCGAAAAAGATCTCATTGAGAAAAAAGATGTCGTTGTTACAATAACCAAGACAGGTTATATCAAGAGAGTAGACGTAAAGCTTTACAAAGAGCAAAAGCGCGGAGGCACTGGTTCAATCGGAACCGATTTGAAAGATGAAGATTTCGTAGTCCACTTGCTGACTTGTTCAACACATGATACTTTGCTTTTCTTCACAACTCGTGGAAGAGTCTTCTGGCTTAAAGCAAACGACGTTCCCGACGCAACAAGGCAAAGCAAAGGAAGAGCCCTCGCAAACCTTTTCAATCTCCGAGAAGAAGAAGTCGTAGACGTTAGAAACATCAAGAACTTTGAGCAAGGTTTCTTAATCTTCTGCACAAAGAAAGGAATCGTCAAAAAACTTATTCTCAAAGACCTTGCAAAGCCTCGCTCAACCGGAGTCAGAGTTATGAACTTGCCTGCAGACGGTTCCGATTTGATAATCGACGTTAAATACATCGAAGATGGCCAGGAAGTTTTGCTGATAAAGAAAAAAGGAAACGCAGTAAGATTCAACTCCAACGAAGTAAGGCCTATGGGCCGTTCAAGTTACGGAGTCAAAGGCGCAGACCTTTCGGCAAGCGACGAAGTCGTCTCTCTCGAAGTCATTCCAAAGAAAGGAGAAATAACCGTCTTAACAATCACTGAAAAAGGTTACGGAAAGCGCTCCGCTCTTGAGGAATATAGAAGGACAGCCCGCGGAAGCAAAGGCGTAATAAACTTAAAGATTTCAGACAAAACAGGAAACATTGTCAAATCTCTTTCAGTCGACGATAAAGATTCTGTAATCGCGACAACAACAAAAGGCACAGCCATCCGCGTAGGAATGAAAGACCTTAGAGTAATGGGCCGCGCAACCCAAGGCGTCCACGTAATCAAAATCAAAGAAGGCGACAAGGTCGCAGACATAGTTAAAGTCCCAAGAGACGACGACTTGGAAAAAACAGATTTAAGGGATTTTGCTTAACTATTTTCCGCGTGGAGATAAATCCAAATTCGCGTCACCAAAATCTACTTCAACATAAATCGGGTCAGAATCTTTAAGCAAAGCATAACTAATGAATCTTGCACCGCCAATTTGGCTTTGAGATTCTCTTCGCAAAACGACGCCATCAGTGTAATTTCTCATAACATTGCCATCAACTATTTTTCCAGGCGCCAGATTACAAACTCTTATTCCCAGTCCCGTTTCAAAACGTTGCCTTACCTGCGTAACAGTTGTGTCTCTTTCCTGTGGAAAAGTCTGATTTTCAAAAGCAGTTATTCTTTGCTGTTCTGCTGGCATGTATTTGTGTGCAAACATTTTTTACCAGTAACTCGTCCTCTGATTGTTATAATTATAATTTCCGTAATTACTTCCATAATTCCCATAACCGCCGTAATTGCCATAATTGTTCCCATAACTATTATACATTGGGTAATTCCCGTAATTGTTATAGCTCGGAGTAAAACTCAAAGGATAACTTTGATAATTCCCATAACCCATATAACCCCGAGTGTATGTTGGATAAGACGGAGTTTGTCGCTTCACTGTAACATAACTTGTTCTGTCAACCCAAGAGTTGCCGTCCCAAAACTTCTCGCTAACTTTGTCATAGTTTGTCGTAGTGGTCGTCCTAGGCCCATAATAACTTCCAGTAGTCTTTGCTGTGAAAGAATGATAAGCGTCATAATTATCCCGCCCATAGGAAGGGTCAAAACGGCCGCCGTAATAAGCAGCAGAACTAAAACTTATAAGTGCAACCAGGAAAAACATTCCTAAAACAAGCAACCCAATTGATTTCTTCATCCAACTCCGAGAAGAAAGAAATATATAAATGTTTCGTTATAACTGTCACTAACAAATTACTACATCTTCGTGAGTCCTAGCGAGCAAACCCGCAGGCGAAGCCGAGGAGTTGCGCAGCACCGAGGAGCGAAAATAATAATAGCTTCAATTTACAGATTAAATTAATAATACCTTATAACAAACTCTTAAACATTCTGAGCCCACCCTATTCATCCACCCAGAAACGCCCCAAGCTTATCGTTATATTATTTATTACAGAATATTTTAGCTATTTCTAAAATCTCCAATTATAAGTCTGAGTTGCGTAATCGTATCTTGGTTCATAGTAATAATAATTGTAACCCATAACCTCTTCGTTATCAATCCTCGGGTCAAACGCCTGTTTATATCTCCAGTCGGAAGGCGATGTTGCGCTCTTGTCTCCATAATGATAATAGAACGCGTCTCCTGACGACCTTCCCGCCTGAATGTTGTATCTCGCATCATAAGAATCAGTTACCCAAACCACCGCCCGAGCTCTTTGCACTTCTTCTCTCCATCCGTCGCCATTCTCAACCCACTCGCATACTTTGTCAGTTCTCAATTTTAGTGCGCCGTTGTCCCAATACTTGCACGAGCTATCGTAATCATATACATAATTCCCATATCTGTAAGGAGAGCTTCCAAATCCAGCAGATAATCTAGTTCCATACATAGGTGAATAATCATAATATGTGTAAGCAGACACGCTCGCACTCTGCATCAAAGTCAAGACTAAAATTCCCGCACACAACGCTAAAAAGATTTTATTTTGGATTTTCATCTCGTTCCTTCTCCTTGCGTCTCGCCGAAAAGAGCTTCTATTTCCAGATATCTGGCAACACCTTCAGATGTTAAGGAAACAATTCTGAATCGGCTATCTCTAGCATCCAATCTTTTATTTACCAAGCCTACCTTAAATTGATTAGAAACTGCAGCAGAAATTCTTGGAACGGAGTCGTATTGTGAATCGCGAACAATATCTTCAAAAGAAACCTCCCCTATTCCTTTTTTTCTTTTCATTCCAATGTAAACAAGGCAGTCTAATTCCATCCTAGACATTCCGGTTCTCTCTAAATATTCATAAAGTCTCTTTTCTTGTTCCAAATATGTTCTTAGCCTATCTGTCGCTTCTGCTCTTATTTGTTTGCTCATCTCTCCCCGAATCCTAAAACCTATATAAACCTTTCCGTTTGTAACTACTACAAAGTTACTTACAATCCTCAGACATCTCATCCGCAGAAAAATATCTCGTCTAAAACAAGTCCCGATAAACTTTAAAAACTAACAATTGTAATTCTTTTGAATGCCTCGGTAGTTTAGTGGCTAGAACACGACCCTGTCGCGGTCGAGGTCCGAGTTCGATTCTCGGTCGGGGCGGATTTTTGGGCTGCAAGCCCAAAGCTTTGGCACTGAATCGAACGAGGATAGAGTGAGATTGAGGTCGGGGCGGATTTTTGGGCTGCAAGCCCAAAGCTTTGGCACTGAATCGAACGAGGATAGAGTGAGATTGAGGTCGGGGCGGATTTGGGCTGAAAGCCCAACGATTCGTGAGAATCGAGCATGGATATAATTCGATTCTCTTTTTCATTAATCCACTTATCAGAAAATTCATTAATCTTATAAATTCAGAATTCTAGGCTTAACACATGAAGACAAAAATAACCTTAGCAATTCTTATTGTACTTTTCGTAGTTAGCTTCGTGTATTTTATTAGAATAAACCAAAACAGTTACACGGCAAATGAAGATTCATCTGGCAATATTGCTGGCCAAATTCAAGAATCAACAACATCTTCAGGCACAAACAACAACACACAAACACAAAACTCAAACAATAAAATCTCTCTGTCTGAACTATCTAAACACAACTCAAGAGAAGATTGCTGGGTCGCCTATGACGGAAAAGTCTATGACATAACTTCCTACTTGCCTCGTCATCCTAGTTCTGCTGGAAAAATTTTGCCTTATTGCGGTTCAGCAGACGCATTTGCGCAAGCATTCACAAAACAGCATGGAACTTCAAAAGTCAGCATGCTCCTGAAAGTCGGAACATTTATCGGAGACTTCGATGTGATGGGCAATATCGAGAACTCAACAGCAAATCCTGCATATGCCGATGCGCAAGACGCGGAGGACGAGATTGGAGAGGAAGACGATTAAAATGGAAAAATATGCCAAACCACTTTTGCGGATAGCTATGAGCCTTATTTTTCTTTACTTCGGGTTTCAGCAAGTCAGCTCGCCAGACGCCTGGGCTGGATTCGTCCCGGAGTTTTTGACAAGCGCAATAATAACTGCAAATAACATTGTAATATTCAACGGTATTCTAGAACTATCTCTTGGCCTGTTCATGCTCCTCGGATTATATACACGATTCGCTTCTTTGATTCTCGCGCTTCACCTATTCGGAATCGCATTTTCTATAGGGCTTAATCCTCTCGGCGTAAGAGACTTCGGTCTTTCGTTCGCAACATTGGTCGTATTTCTTAACGGCCCAGACGAATATACATTGGATTTTAAGTTAGCAAAGAAGAATAAAAAAGCAGATTAAGAATTGCCCTTGTGCGGAATTATTTTTCCTTCCTGCCAATCTCTCAAAATTCTTCTTGCAGTTCTCTCCGTGTCAACCTCGCCTTTTTTCTTTAAAAAATTCCACTTTTCGCCCAGCGTCTGAAGAAGAACATCAACGTCTTCATGAGAATTCACCCCATAAAACTTATCAAAAACTCTCGGTTCTTCTTTCATTATCTCATTCAAAGTAAAGTCCGGATATTTTACTTTGTTGTAATCTCTCGCTCCGATTTCAGTTTGCTTCTTCACTATTTTTTCATTAATCGAATTCTCTTCTCCTCCGGTTATAACTCCTGGAGAATCTAAAATGTAAACACCATTTCTAAATTTAATCTTCTGAATATTTCTTGTAAAGCCTGCATTAGGAGAAATCCCCGCTCTTCGCCCGGCGCAAAGAACATTTATCAGCGAGCTCTTTCCCGTATTGGGATAGCCAATCACTCCAACAATAACTTTCTTTTTTTTGAATCGCGACGCTTCAACAGCAATAAGTTCTCTCAATCTTGAGCGCCCAACTCGCCCCCTCGCCGAAAACAAAACATAAGGCTCAATCTTCGTCAAGTCATAATTCATTTTCAGCTCTTTTATCTCTATCAAATCCGCCTTCGTCAGAACAAACACAAGCCTCTTTCCTTTTCTTCTCACTTCCTTTTCCAGCTCTGCATTCCGCGTCTTGTCAACGAATCTCGCGTCAAGCACTTCCAGAATCACATCTGATTGCTCAATCACATCTCGCGCCATGTTAGTGAACGACACGCTATGCTGATTGGTCATCGGCGATTTGTGGAACTTCTGCGTGAACTTCGAGGAAAAATTATACTTTACTCTCATCTTAGAACTAATTGGTTGCTGTTTTTAAATTCCTCTCTTACTTAATTCCAGTCTTAATCCCGAAGTTTACGCTTCCTTCAACTTCTTGAGTCGGTGGCCCGGTTTCGTTTGGCGGCACTGTTGGCAACTCGCTATCATTATTTTCTTCTTCGTCTTCATCATCCGTATTTTCTGAGTTATCTTGGTCATTATTCTGCTGATTTGAATTATTGTTCTCATTAGAGTTCTGATTTTGATTGGAATTTCCATTCAGATGCACAATCGAGTCGCTTGCCTGCCCGGAATTCGAAGAAGGCGAACCATCTTGCTCTTCCCCCAGGCTTATTGGTTCATAGCCATACTTTTTTAATTTATCATTTACATACCTGTAAACATTCGAATCGTCGGCTCCTTCTTTCCCAGAAGATGCTGGGGTTACAACATCTTTTTGTCTCGCCTCGCTCGGCAGAGTTTGTCCCGCAAATTCCTTGCTGATTTCCCCGCGATTCCCTCCAAATAATAAAAACTGCAAAGAAACCAAATTAAAAAGGAAGATAACCGATGCTAAAACTAAAAGCAGCTTCACGTCTTTTTTGGCTCTTTTACTCATTTTCTTGCAACCTAAAGCCGATTTAAATTCATATATAGCCTAAGAAATCTATTTTCCACCAGTCAAATCACAGGTTTTTACTGCAATTTCATTCGGTTTTGTCAAGGCTCGAGTCCGAAAATATTCAATGGCCTTTCTGCCAATCACGTTTTGGTTTTCAAGATATTCTTCTATCAAGGAAGACATCCGAATCTTATATTTTACATAAGGGGTTATCGGTCTCAGAAGCCAGGGGAATCTATCGAAGAAACTAATCAAAGCCTTCAATTTTTTGTTCCCGGTTTCCATCATGTATCTTTCCCCGACTCTCTTGATTTTTGTTTGAAAAGCAATCTGGTCCACAGTGTCTAATGCGTAACCTCTCAGCGTCTCTGGCTTAAGGTTCTGCTTGACCAAGTATGCGTTTCCGCTAACAACATTGCTCCAGAACTCCCTAAAGTTTTTTCCTCTTGCCAAAGTGTAACCGCTCAGCCCAGCATCTCCAAAGTGCCCATCACTGCTTGAAGTCATTCCTTTTCCAAGCAGTTTCGCCAGAAATTCTCCAGCCAGATTTTCATACAGGGCGCGATTGCTATTTGAAACTTCTATGACTGGAAAAAGTTTGCCATATTTCAGAATCGCCGTAAAATTTTTCTCGCTTATGCTGCGCTCTTGGTCCATTTCAAACCAAAGCGGATGATTGTACTGAAACATCAATTTATTCCTGGCGCAATATCCAACAAACAAAACAACGTCCTCTTTCAGCATCTTAAGTTTTTCAAAATCTTTTCTGGTAAGCCTGTAAACATTAACATGAATCACATGTCCAAGATTTTTATCGTTCAATGTGAACTCAGTCCCCGGAACAAACTTTCTTAAAAGTTCTGGGCGATTCTTCAGCGTTTCAGCAACAATCTCGTTTTGAGTGTACTCGTTGTGGTCCGTGATTGTAACATAACTCATTCCTCGTTTAAGCCCTGCAAAGAAGATGCTCACAGGATTAAATTCCGGTCTTTCTTTTACATCACGCGAATAAAAAGAATGCGCATGCCCATCCCAGGCCATCAGCTCGCCGTCTTTCAATCTCTTTCGGGCAGCATGCGGACTTTCTCTCACACGAGAGTCATAATAAAATTTGTCCCCCCTTTCATCGATAAATGAAGTCATCAGGAAAATATATGAAATTGCTTTCTTAAAGCTTTTGTTAACAATTATTTTCAATAACATTGCGCAAACAGTCGGATAAGTTGTAAAATCTTTTCTTTGCAGCAAAAAATTTTTGATTATTAGTGTTAAATTTTATTTTTATAATTTGTCGTCGGAAAAAATTTCGCGCTCACATCACAAAATCCGCAACGAGACGCTTCAGGACAAAGCTTAAATACGTCCATGAGTTAAATTAAACATAGAGGTGAATAAAAGAGAGATGAAATCGCTTGTGCTTTATCCTTACCCTATGGAATATGACGGCCAAAGTTTGCAAGGTCACTATCTTCTCAAGGGTTTGAAAGAAAATGGTGAAGACGCAGTTGCTTGCAGCAGGTACAATCAGGAAGACAAAAAAGTTTTTTATGAGAAGTACAAGCCAGACGTTGTCTTCGGAATTGGATTCTGGGGCGATGTTCCTGAATTAGTAAGCCATCCGCTCGCAAATAAAATGACTCCCGTGCCCTGGCTCAACGCAAATGGCTGTGTTTTCAATTATCACGCTCTTCTAAATTCTCTTCCTTTGATTCTCGCAACAAGCAATTGGGTAAAAGCGACTTACATCCGCGACGGAATCAAGCCAGATAACATTCATGTCGCACCTATAGGCTATGATCCTGAAATATTTTATTCACGTCAGAGCTACGACCCTGAAGTCAGGCGAATGCGCAAAGAAGTTTTGGAAATTGAAGACGATGAGCTCATGATTCTCACAGCAGGAGGAGACGTAACAAGCAAGGGCGCGCAAGAAATGATAAAAGCAATTGCAAAAGTTCAAGACAAGTTGCCAAAATGGAAGTACGTCTTAAAGATTTGGCCGAGCAAATCTGCAAGAGAGCATGGAAGAGACGAAGAAAAACTAATTGCAGAATTAGGGTTGGACCCGGACAAATTTATTTACTTAAGCGAAAAATACGACCCACATAAAATGTCTTTACTTCTAAACTCTTGCGATATTTACGCCGCACCGTCAAGAATTGAAGGATTCGGAATGATTCAGCTTGAAGCTCAGGCCTGTGGCAAGCCAGTCATATCTATAGACGTCGGCGGTCCAAGAGACACAATCATTCCAAACGAAACAGGTTTCCTTGCAGATGTTGAATCAGAAATAAAATTAAACAGCGAATGGGTTTCGAAAAGAATGGGTTTCGAAACTCGCCATAGAATAAAATTTCCAGAGCCAAAGACTTTTGCCTATCGTGCAAACATCGATCAGCTCGCTGAATCTCTGGTTAAATTGGCAACAGATTCAAAGCTTAGAAACAAAATGGGCAAAGCCGCCGCTCAGCACGCTTACGACACTTTCAACTACCGAATAACTGCAAAGCACATCGCAGACCTCGTCAAGAAATATGTCCTTAAGGAAAAGCAGGCAGTATCAAGGCCAATAGACAATCCAGTGCATTCTTTCATAACAAAAAGAGTTTATCAAAGATAAATTTCTTTTTTACATTCTAGCATACAATGGAGTGAAAAACGAGCGAATAATATCTAAGCCCCATACTGTCCCGCCCAAGCTGTTATTAATTATCGTCGTAACATTAATTATTTTGGCTATCTTGTAAAAGCATTTCGCTTACCGCAAACTAATTAAATAATTTCATCAATCATACAGAATGAAAAAAGCTTTAGTAATTGTTGCTCATCCCGACGACGAGACAATTTGGTCAGGCGGATTGATTTTGCAAAACCCAGACTGGAAATGGACAATCTTCTCTCTCTGCCGAGCTGACGATTCGGACCGTGCTCCAAAATTCAGAAAAGTTTGTGAATATTTCAAGGCAAAATCAGTCATCACAGACCTTGACGATAAATCAGACAAGCCGCTTTCATCAGAAAGAATTAAAGAAATGATTCTCTCTCGTCTGAAAGAAAAAAACTATGATTATATATTCACTCACGGTGCAAACGGCGAGTACGGCCATATCCGTCATCTCGATACCAACAAAGCAGTCACAGAGTTAGTAAAAGAAGAAAAACTCAAATGCGGAAAGCTCTGGTATTTTGCATACAGTCCCAGCAGGCAAAAATCGCTTCACGACCAGCAGACATTTATTCCAATAGCTGACGAAAAAGCCGACATGCTCGTCAAGTTAACTTCAGAACAGCACAAAGAAAAATTAAATCTCATCACGGAATTTTATGGTTTCAAGCATCCAATCTTCGAGACAATGGCTGCAGGAAATGAAGAAGCCTTCAATTTAACCAAGCTCATTTAAGAAAAAGACCAGAAACTCATCCAATAGTATATCAAAACCCCACATCGAATCGTTATAATAATGTTGGTGGGGTGGGGGGAACAAATAAATTTCAGTTAGATTTAGTTTGTAATAACTAGAGAAGTAAAACTTCTTTCTTCATCAACGACTCGTAAGCAAGAATGTACGCTCCAGCATTCCAGGCTTGGATTCCCCCATCGCTCGCTATCTTGCTTTTTCCGTGAATCCATTCGCTGAAATTCCAATCCAGTTTAGAGTTCGCTTCAGCAACTTTTTCAAGCTCTCGCTCGGCTTCATCAAACATCTTCATCTTAATCAACGCAGGAACATAAAAACTTCCTATAAAAGTCCAAACTCCTCCGTTCAAGTACGCATACGGCTCGCGTGCATCGCAATCTTCAAAATAATCGTGCCACTCTGCGCTTTTCTTTTCAATCGCCGGATAAATCGCTTTCATCGGAAAAGGCTCGTTTATTTTTTTCTTTTTTATATAATCTAAAATCTTCTTAGCCTTCGCCGAATCAGCCAAATCAAAAACAATTGCCAGCAAATTTCCAAGCGAATCAAACCAATCCCCAATCTCTTTGTACTTCCCATGATTTTTCCATCGATAAGCAAGATAAAATTCTTCGTTCCACAATCCGTCTTCTTTATCTTCGTTAACAAGCTTCTTCAGTTTCTCAGCTTCCGCCTTTCTTCCTTCCAATAACAACACATAATAATAAAGCGCCTGCGTGTTTATCGTATAACCATATCGATGGGGAAAAGCATCCTGCCAATCTGACGTCGGTAACTGCGCAAGCATTCCGTTCTCTCCGCTGTCCTGACAGGCAAGCCAGCTCATCGCCTTCTGAATATTCTCGCGATATTTCTCAAACAAGCTCGAGTCTTCGTATCTCTCTTTGTAAATATGCTGCCCGATTACATACCATAACGAAGAATCAATCGTCTTAAAATCAACATGCGGTTTCCTTTCAGCCCATTTGTCAACGCAATTAGGAATCTGTCCATTCTTGCTCTGGTTTTCGCTGAGCGTTATCAAACTCTGTTTGAACGTTTCTCTAAACTTCTCCCCGATTAAACTCGCCCCGAGAGAAGATATCATGCTGTCTCTAGACCAAACAGCAGTGTAACCATCAACTTCACCCGATGCGTAAAAGCCATGTTTAGTAGAACACTTTTCTAAGACACCTATCGCCCTTTCATAACATTCTTTTTTTATATCCATCTCTTCTCGCAATCTTTTTAGTTCTTTATTTAATTTAAACCTAATGGTATTATCTTCAGGCAACGAAAGTTTAAATAATTCCCAGCTCTTGCACCAATATGAAATTCCTCGTCCTTTACCCATACCCTAGAAGCATAGACAGTCTCAGCTTGCAAGGGCATTATCTAGTGAAGGGCCTAAAAGAGCTCGGTCACGAAGTTCTCTCTTGCGACAGAAACAGCGAGGTGGAAAAGAGAAAGATTTATGAGACGTTCCATCCGGATGCTGTCATCGGCATCGGCTGCTGGAAAAACCTTCCTGAAACAATTCTCCACCCAAGCTCATTCGGAGTTCCGGCCGTTCCTTGGTTCAACGCAAACGGCTGGGTTGCAAACTACCACGAAGAACTTAACTCTCTCCCATTAATTCTCGCGACAAGCAACTGGGTAAAATCAACTTACATGCGTGACGGAGTAGAAGGCGGCAATATTCATATTTGTCATATTGGCTTCGACCCAGAAATTTTCTTTCCGCAAGAAGACAAGCAAAAGATAAATTCTGTAAGAAAAGATTTAGGAATTAAGGAAGACGAGATAATGATTTTCACAACAGGCGGGGATGTCACAAGCAAAGGCGCGCAGGAAATGTTCAAAGCACTCGCAGAAGTAAACAAGCAATTTAAAAATTGGAAATATGTCTTGAAAACGCTTCCAACATTCTCTGCATATGACCATGGAAAGAACGAAGAAAAGTTAATTGAATCTCTTGGTTTAGATAAAAATAAATTCATTTATCTAAGAGAAGATTACTTCCCGGACAAAATGTCTGCGTTAATGCAGGCATGCGATATTTATGCCGCGCCTTCAAGGTTGGAGGGTTTCGGCATGACTCAAGTTGAAGCAATGGCTTGCGGAAAGCCCGTAATTTCAATTAACGTCGGAGGTCCAAAGGATACAATCGTCCATGGCGAAACAGGCTTTCTCGCAGACGTCGCGTATGAACTAAAGTTAAGCAAGGAACTCGCCACAAAGTCAATGGGCTTCGACGAAGAGAAATACATCGAGTTCCCAATTCCAAAAACATTTGAATACCACGCAGACGTAGGCCAGCTCGCAGATTTCACTCTTCAGTTATGCCTAAACAAATCTTTTCGGGAGCAAATGGGCAAAGCCGCAGCATCCCACGCTCTTGAAAACTTTCATTATAAGATTATTGCGCAGGAAATGGTTGAGCTGATTGAGAAGTTTGTTGTTAAGAATTAAACGTCCATCATGCTCAATCTTGCAAGAAGATAAGCGATAGTTGACTCTGCTCCCTGATTCAAATTAATAGTTCTCTCCCCAAGACCATCATGGCACCCCCCAGTCGTCTCATTGTAAACCATCTGCTTCAGAGTGTTCTCTCCGGTAAACCACCTGAATGCTTGGAAAGCGCTCTTCCTGTATTCTTCTGCCTTTGTTATCTTGTAAGCTGTAATCAACGTATCAACCATGTACGCCGCCTCAATCGGCTGCTGATCGTAATACTGTCTTTCTCCCCCTTCCTGGTACCAGCCGTTCTGCCCAATTGGAACAAAAATACCATTCTCAAATGTCTTTTCAATCAAAAATCTTAAGCTTTCATTCGCAACGTCCAAATATCTTTTCTTTCCAGTTACCGAATACGCATAAAAAAGCGCTTCCGAAAGTTTGCTGTTTCCGTAGGTCAGATATTTCTCAAACCATTTCCAGTTTGCATTGGAACTGGCTTCATAAAGGCTGACTAGATAATTCGCAAACCTTATCACATGCTCTTTTGTTTCTTCGTGCTTCATCTTTTTTCCATAATGGTAAAGCCCTTGAATAGTAAATGCAACAGCCCTCGGAGATTTTATTTTTTCAGCAGCCGCGAGCGCCCTCACAAAAATCTCATGAGCTTCTCTCTTGAAATCCGTAGGAATGTGCGGGGCATCAATCAAATAACCCAAGGCCCAAATCGCCCTGCCCTGCGCGTCCTCTCCCCAGCTGTTTTTATCAATATTCTTTTCTTCGTTGACAAAATTATATAATTTCCCATCAGCATCTTGAACGTATTTGAAATAATTCAAATAAGTTCTAATCAAGTTCAACTGCTTGTATTCTCTGAACTTTTCAAAATGTTTCACGCAAACCAGCAAAGCTCTCGCGTTATCATCGAGTGTATAGCCTGAAGAAACATCAGGAACCCATTGTTTTGAAAACTGAATAACTCCAAAACCATCCGTCAATCTCGCAAGATGTGTAGTATTTACTTTCGGCAGCATCCTCGCTTCTTCAGACTCAATATGAACGTAATGGTCGAACAACCCGCAGTACTTGAACGCAACATTTGGCCATGTCATCTCTCTCGTCTCGTGATAAGCGTGGCTTTCCATGCTCTTCCTCATCTCCGGGTCTTTCAGGATTTTAATTATTGCCTCGGAAAAAGATGCAGGATTATCAAACTCAGCAAGCAAGCCTTTCTTTTCATCAACTATGTCTTTGGCATGAATGAACGGCGTAGACACCACAGCCCTCCCGCAGCCCATCGCATAAGCCAGCGTTCCCGAGGTAATCTGGTTCGGATTTTGGCTCGGAGAAATGTAGACATCTGCCGCCTTGACATACCTGACTATTTCATCCAGTGTTACATATTTATTGTAGAACTTCACATGATTCTCAAGCTTCAGTTCTTTTATTATGTTAATGAGCTCATTTCGATACTGTTCGCCGGAATTTTTTCTTACGACAGGATGCGTTTCTCCAACAATAATATAGACTAAATCTGGAAATTCCTTAACCACCTCTGGCAGAGAATTTATCACATCTTCGTAGCCCTTTCCCGGTCCAATCATCCCAAAAGAGCATATAACTTTCTTGTCAGGACAGCCTATTTTTGCCTTAGATTTGGCTTGGTCTTCAAAAGTAGTCGTAGGAATTCCGTGAGGGATGACACGAATCGGATTCTCCAGCCCATAGGTCTCCCTTAGAATGTTCACCCCGGATTTTGTCATCACAATTATGTCTTCGACCTTCTTTCCAATCTCTCTGACAACTCTCCAAAGCTTTTCGTTCGGGCTCGGCAGCACGCTATGAAATGTAACTACAATCGGCTTCTTTATTTTTTCCAGGAACATCAGCAGGTGATCGCCCCATTCTCCTCCAAAAATCCCGAACTCATGCTGAATGCAAATAAGCTTGACATCAGCCCGCCCGTTTATCCGTTCAGCGATTTCGATGTAATCATTAAGATCGCTGTCGCTGACTTCATATTGGACTTTTTTTGGATAATTATAAATATTTACCCCGTTGTGGTTTATCGCAATAATTCCCGTATGAATCATATTAGAAAGTTTTCTGTCAACTGCGCCAACAAGGTCTTTTGTAAACGTAGCAATGCCGCATTCTCTCGGAGGATATGTCCCCATAAAGAGAATAGTATCGTTGCCACCTCCATCTTTCATCTTTCTAACAGCCAGCTCAATTTTAAAAATCTTTTCATACTGATTAATTTTCCGACGGCAAATCATTCATCTAGGCAATCTTTTTCGCATCGCTTTATAACTAATTTTGTAAGCTCTCACAAAAGAATCGTTAACGTGCGCATACAAAATTCCATGCTCTGAATCGGCAGGAACAAACTCGCTAGCGAAAGTTATTGTAGTCGCTTCTGGATCTTCAAGCAGCGGTTTGGAATCCACCCAAGGAATTTCTCCACTCTCAGGATTGTAAAGCGCCAGTCCCGGCCTGAATTTTCCATAAATTTTCTTTCCGTTGACGATTTTTTTCGGCTCTCTCCCATTTATTATCAGAGCGTTTAAACTTTTTCCAGGATTTACTAACTCTCTTGGCAAAATTCTGCATGGAGAAATCTCGCCTTTGCACCAACCATATTTCATTTTCCTTGGGTCAACAACAATCTTCTGGTAATCCCAAGAGCCGGCCATCCCGCTCGCCTTCGCAGAAACAACAACAGAAAAATCGTCATCATTCACAACCAGTTGGGCTTCAGATAAATTCATCTTGTAGCCTTTCTTGTTAATTGGTGCAATCGCAACTTCCTTGAATCCTCTAAATTCCTTTATCGGAGACAAAACAGGTTTAGTCATCCTTAGCGTTTCCAAAGACCTTCCTTCAGCATGGCCAACATAAACCGCGTAACCAATTTTTTCTTTGTATTTGAAAGCAATTGTGAAATAAATATGCTTGACTCCACTTTCTTCATAAATATCAGGGTCTTCCAAGCCGATAAAATATTTGTCGTCTCCAGATAATCCTTGAATTACTTTGTTTATGCCTTCTATCTCCAAATCTTTTTTCTTTTCCCATTTAAGCGCGTCTCGACTTTCAACGATTATCAATTTGCTCTCATCTATAAATCCGGGAACATCAGGATTTCCTTCGCTCTTCGTAATCTCCCGCGCTAATCCCCTATATGGATTCTTACTCCTCGGCTCAACGCACAACGCCATAAATCTTTTTCCTTCAACAGGTTTTACAGCTCCAAGACACGGCTTGTCCCACATTTCAATTCCTTTAGAAATATTTTTCCATGCCATCAAACCCGCCCATACTTATCCTCAAGCCTCACGATATCGTTCTCGCTAAATTTTCCGAAGGCAATCTCAAGAAATCTCACCGGCTTCGAAAGCGCTTCAACAGAATGAACCGTATTTTTAGGAATAACCACTTCGTCACCTTGCTTAACTCTGAAAACTTTTTTTCCAATCGTTACTTTTGCAGGATTGTCCAGAAACTTCCAAAACTCTTCTCTTTTGCGGTGATATTGAACGCTCAGCTTCTGCCTCGGCTTAACTGTTATTATCTTTACAGTAGAAATCTCGTTCAGCGTGAACCTCTCAAACTGCCCCCAAGGTCTCACTTCTTTTTGCCTTTTCATATATCAAAGAGAAAACTCTCGTTTAAATTATTATCGAATTCGCACTAAATCAGAGAGATTAAATTTAAAAAGATTATTCATATACAAATTCATTAGCAAAATGGAAAAGAAAGAATATCAAAAGAGCATAACTGAAATCAACCACAAAGGTGACAAGGCAACTCAGGAAGAATTATTTTCTGTTTTGAAATTGGTCGCGCCAGGAACGAACCTTCGCGCTGCTCTGGACGGAGCGCTAAAAGGGGGAAAGGGAGGGCTCATGGTAGTTGAAAATGAAAGCACTTCTTCTCTTTTCGATGGAGGTTTCTGGCTCAACACAAAATTCAGCCCTCAAAAGATGATAGAGCTTTCAAAAATGGACGGGGCAATAATTTTAAGCAAGGATATGAAAAAAATAAATTACGCGAACGTTCTGCTTACGCCGAGCAGCAAAATTCCTACGCATGAAACCGGAACAAGGCACAAGGCCGCAGAAAGAGCCGCTCGCCAGGCCGGCACTCTTGCCATCGCAATATCCGAAAGAAGAAATGAAATCACTCTTTACTACAAAAACATAAGGTATCTTCTTATGCCGACAAGCGAGCTTCTGAGAAGAGCAAATGAAAACATCCAGCTTCTTGATAAGCAAAGAGAACTCTACGACAAGCAGGTTGAAAAGTTAGACAAGATAGAGCTCAGAGGTTCATCAAATCTCAAGCAGGCAATAACTTTACTCCAAAAAGGAAGAATCATTCTCAAACTAGCAGAAGACCTGAATAAGTCTTTGATTGAACTTGGCCGTGAGGGAACCTTATTGAGAATGAGAATGAAAGAAATCACTCTCGGCGTTGAAAAAGAAACAGATTTGGTGATGAAAGATTATACCGCTCTCGACTTAAAGAAATCAAAATTCTTCCTGCAGGAGTTATCTTACGATTCAGTATTGGAAGAAGAAAACATCGCAAGTATTCTCGGGTACGAAGGCATGATTACAACCCAACAGCTCGGCGGGTGGAGACTTCTGTCAAGAACTTCTTTAGAAGACCAGGAGATATCGATTCTGATTCGCGAACTCCAAACTCTTTCAACTGTTCTAAACATTTCGCCAGAAAAAGCGACAGAACTCTTCGGCGAAGAAAAAGGAAAATCATTCAAAGACGAGCTCGTCAAGATAAAATCTTAAGATTAATTTGACAGTCAGTTGAACAGAGCCAACATTATTATCGTTGTTATTATTCTTGTTTGGCTATTTTATCTCGTCTATTTCCAATCGTCCTTAAATCTTAATTTTCTCAGCCAAATCTTGCACAAGCCAAGTACTCTTCTTCTCGCCGGAGATTGCATTAACCCAAGCAATAATCCAGAGAATCACAACAAACAACAAGAACAACTGTCCGACTATTGGAATTATCTTCTGGAAGATTCCCCCAACAGCAAACCCAACAAACAGAATAAGGCCTTGCTTCGCATAATACATCACATACTCATCATTCTTCTTTAAAATCAAGGCAATGACAAAACCGATAATCGTAAAGAATGTAGCAAGCCACGCAAAAACTTTTGACTCATCAGTTTTATTTTTACTAGTCACCTTATTCTCACTCTTTTTACTTCTTGGCATGATTCATACAAGGAAACTTTGTTTATAAGTTTTATCCTCTCCAATAATTAACGTCTTTTTTCTTATAACTCTTTTCGGAGTTATCTGCTCCAGCAGCCCACCCAAACAAACCGCCAAGAATTACAAACCCGAAAGCAATTCCATAAATTCCCCACCACCCGCCAAAGTTCTCAAGGAGAAACCGCGAAAACGTAAACACAAGGCTTATCCCAATAAGAAACCCAAAGAGCCCTCCAAGAATCATCTTTCCCGTTGGCTTTCCTTCTTCCTCGTCTTTTAGCCACCAACTCGGCTGCATCACCTTTTCAACCATACCTTAACAAGAATTCATATATTTTTAAGCGTGTCGAAAACGTTTTATTTCAAGATATTTTTTGTTTTTCCTCTTTTTGTATTCGTGTTAGAATGTTGTTGGAATTTATCCATTTTTGTTTCACAAATTGAATACATACTTAAAGTTAGGGTCTCTATTTTTGTAATGGGCAACGAAAAGGAACGCGTTGTAATATTTATCGATGGCAGTAATTTTTATCATAGTTCAAAAAAATTAGGTGTTGTTGACAAAATTAACTTTCAGAAGTTGATTAATGAATTAGTTGGAGATAGAGAATTTATCAAAGTGTTTTATTATAATGCTCCCTTAAATCTCGGTGTTAATCCTAAGATATACTGGAAACAACAAAAATTTTTTGATATGTTAAGAAACATTCCTAAAGTTGAAGTGATATTGTGTCGACAAAGAAGAGTTAAGAGAGATGGCAAGTTTGAATATGAAGTTAAAGGCGATGATACACATTTAGTAAGCGATCTTGTAGGAGAGGCGTACGAAAATCTTTATGATGCCGCGATTATTGTTAGCGGCGATGAGGATTTTGTTTCGCCAATAAAAAGAGTAAGAAAACTAGGAAAGAAAATTGAGAATGCGTGGTTTAGCTCAAGTTCATCGTTTAACTTGAGAACCGCCTGTGACCGTTCAATTCACATTAATAAAATACTATCAAAAATTATTGATTGAGAATATGATGGCTCTGCATTGCCCGAAGACCATACAGAGCATATATCAATAACTCCTGACAAGGGAACTTTATAAAACTTTTGGGAGAGCTCGGTATTGTCCGAAGGCATACGGAGCATTAACGATGACGAAAAGAGATAAGAGTTTATTTAGTTTTAGGTTTTAACAAAATTTAGTGGATTTTTGCCTGTTAAGGTAAAATATATTACAAGTGTAAGTATAACTACAAACAAAATTAAAATAAATCCCTTTAGAATTTTTTCCTTAAGCGGAATTGCACAAGCTCCATTTTCTCCATATTCACTCTTACACTCAAATTCACAAGAATAAGGCTGTCCCCACCCTTTAGTTTTTGGCTCTAAGCAAGATTGATTATTACAATTTTGCAATCCATCCAAACAATCAATGATTTTCTGAGTTCCACAATATCCAGCAATATTACATATTTCAGAGCCACAATTGGCATCGTTAACACACCCTACACCATCATTTAAACAAATCTCTTCCCCACATAATTTACAAAATTCTTCCTTCTTTTTTTCAGATTTGACATCTAATTCGTTATTAGACAAGTAAGTTATTCTTATGTTACTAACGCTTGAAGTTCCCCAAAGTATTCCCGAGCTTCCCGTATTTAATATAGTGATTGTTCCAAGAGATTCTATTTCGTGGAACTCTTCTTGGTTTGGCCAGAAACCTCCACCGGAATGACTTGTATCGTAATTAACTTTAATTGAAACGAGGAAGGGTATTTTATTATTCAAGTCGAAAGATATTCTGCCTTGACCCCCGTCTATATTTTTTATCTCGACAGGATTCTCATATCTATTTCCTTGCTTGTCATATAAAACCTGAATAAAGTCATTAGTCTCTTTTAATTCTTTATATTGACAACTTAATTGATTTTCTTGAGCAGATACAAAATTTATAAATATTACTAAAAAAACCGAGCTCACTAGAACTAAATTTAATAGTTTCATCTTAAAATAAGATCCTCCAAATTATTATAAATACAACTGCAACTATTCCGATGCGAACTACTAATTTAATTAATTTCTTTTTTATCTCTGCCGCATTTATTTGACTACCAACATCAATAACTCCGGCTTCGATTTCACTTTTTTTGTGAACTCCTAACTTGGTAAAGATTTCTTCAGAAATTTTGTCTCTGTCTTTTTTAGATATTTTGCCATTTACCCATCTCTCATAAACATTTATTAAATATTTAGAACCTTCATTCTTCCCATAGATTTCTATTGCTATTTTGTCTATATCTGTTTTTATATCATTAAAAACTAAAATTCTCTTTGGATCTTCAGATAAATTAATTTCGCCCTTTATTCTTTTATAGACCGAAGATTTGTGGTGATAATCGAAATTATAAAAATTCATTAATCTTTCAATTTCTTCTAATTCTTGAGTTTCTAAATTTGATTTTACTTCTTCTTTTAGTTCAAGATGCTTAATTTCATCTTTTAATTCTTCCTCATTTCTAAAAATTAATATTTCATTTAATAATTTCTGCTTATCGGCCTCAGATATCCTCGCCGAACTTATCAGAAGACACATTTGTCTTTCAGAAATAAAAAATCCAGGCAGTTGTAAATTTTTCCCAATTTCTTGTTTAAGTTCCTGATTAGTCTCGATTCTTTGAAGTTTCCTCCAATAATTTTCGTCCCATAAGTAGACTCCCTTCTCTTTTGTATAGTCAATAAATTTTGTAATTTTGCTATTTCCAGTTATTGCTAAAACCAGTCTATCCACCCCTAGATACTGTCCGTCCTCTACTAAATCCTGAATAACCTCTTCTAAGTCTTCAATAGGAAACTTTGCATAGTCCTTGCACTGAATTAAAATTTTTAAGTCTCCTTTCTCGGCCAAAACATCTTGTTCCGAATTTTGGCCATTAATCTTTTTTGTAAAAATATGGGTTTTTGTTTTAAATCCAATTCTATTAAACATATCTGCCATTTCTCTTTCAAATTTATCACCTTTCCTGTCTCTATTCTCATTAAGCATTTTCATCATCTCCTTCAATATCTATATCTTGAATATTTCCGCACTTTCTACATAAAAGTTTCTTGTCTTTTCTTCTGATATAAACAAAAGAAGAACCGCATTTGCCACATCTAAAACTTTTGTCATCTTCTTTAACATATTTTTTTAGTAACTTCGTTAGAGAACTAACTTCTTCATTTATTAAGTCCATCCTTTTGATAAGTTCTTTGTTTATATCCATTTTGTGTGTAATTTATCTACTCACACACTATTTATAAATGTTTCGTCTTCCACAAGAATAATGATTTTCCATCTTTCAAATCCGCGCAAGGGATTCGAACTCCTTTCAATTCTGTGCTCAGTCGAAATTCAAACCTCCTAAATATCATAATGCCCCTACCGGGATTCGGACCCGGGTCTCCGCCGATCTCCATGCCTTACGATATGTAAGGCACTTAATTCAACAATGCCTGTCCGTAGAGGACTAGAGGTATCATCTCAACGACATAACCTCTGGCAATTCGAGAGGGCGACGTGATTGACCAACTACACTATAGGGGCATGTTGTTTCATGCTTTCGAATCTTTTTAAATGTTTTTCGTTGTGGAAACCAATCTTTCTTGAATAATTCTCAATATCTGCTTTTCGAGTTAAAAATATTTGATTGCCCTTAATAACTTTTGACGGATTAAAACCAAATCTCAATAGTGATTTCCGCACATCATCCAACAATGCAGGAATATAACTCGTGAAGCAAATTCTCATGTTTCTATTATTTCTCGAGATATAATGAACCGATCCATCTGTGTCAATAAGTCCTCGTATGCATGAAGAAAGATAGGAATCGTTGTCTAAAATCCATTGGGGAATGTCCTGATTATTTGATTTTTTATTCCCCGCCTTTAACCCCTTTCTCTGAAAAAATTTGACCATCTCTCTCCCATGAACTTTTAGGTACATGGCATTATTATTTTGAACCTTCTTGATTCGAGGAGTTTGTCTAATAGTCTTTCTCATCAACCCGGTCACCCACCCAGATAAGTATTCAAAGTCCTTGATAGAATGCCCCGTTATTGTCAGCGAGTAAGCTCTTGTCTTCTTATTTGTAGTTATATATTCTAAATGCCCATCCCCCAGTATTATTCCAATCAATTCAGCCAACTTTTCATTTTCTTCCGGCTCTTGAAATGTCTTAGTATTACCATTTGAGTTAGTTCCCCCAACAGATTTTCCCCAATTGTCATCCAATTTTTCAAGGAGGTATTTATCATAGTTTGTTCTTGCAATCTTATTTAATTTATCATATGCCTCTTTTGAGAGCAGTCTTTTTTCATTCTTTAGCTCAAGTGCAAGATATGACGGGTTCATTTTCAATTTACTCGCAAGTTGATTCCACGTTAAATCTCTTTTAGCATTCAGAATTAATTCCGTTTGCTTTCCTACGACAAGTTTAATTCTCATGAATTATTAAGGCAAAACAGTCTTATAAATTTTTCCTAACCACAGAACCATAAAAACTTATTTCTTCTTCTTCGCCAATCTTTCAGCCCGCTCAATCATTTCTTTTTTCAATCCCAAGAAAACTCCGCCATGCTTCGCCCCGACATAAGTATTCTCTCCCGGCTTGATAATCTTGTTCAGCTCATCCAATTCCACATCAATATGCGTAACCGTCGCACCGGACTCGCCTTTCAAGTGCACGTAAACATCCGCCTTCCCAATTTTTATCTTTCCTTTTCCCGGTCCCGACATCATTCAATAATGCGGATTGAGTTTAAATTATTAACTACCTGAAGTTCTATTCGCTTCCTCGTCAGCAATATCCTTAGCTAACTTTGCCAAACCTTCATAAACTAAAACTCTGTCTTCCAATTTTAATTCTCCGCCAACATTAACTAATTCTGCAAAAGCATAGGTATTACTTCTGTTTCCTTGCATCATATCATACATGCGTCTGGCGTCTATTCGTGCGTTTCTTCTTGCTTCATCAAAATCCCTGTCCCCTTGCCTGCTGCTCTCTGCAGTACCTCTGTACAAAGCGCGATTTTCTGGTTTTTTCCATGCATTAACATCGCCCGATAGTATAATCAACAACTCTGCAAACCTTTTTGGATCAAATTCTTCTCCCATTGAAAACACTCTTTACTTGAATTAAAAAACATTTGTGAAACGCCGTTATTGATTCTCCGCCAAACCCTTTCATTTGGCTGAATGAATGTGAAGACGAATGAGGGTTACTGATTCTCCGCCAGTCCCTTTCTATCTCTTATTTTCTTAATCACATCTGCTTGCAATTCTCTAGGCATTCTCTGGAATTCCTGGTCAGCCAAAGACGAAACTCCTCGCCCTTCCGTCGCAGACCTTAAGTCATTGCTCCATCCAATCATTTCAGCGACAGGAATCTTTCCTGTAACAATCACAGTTCCTTCTTCCTGCTCGACATTTATCAAAGTTCCTCTCTTGCTTGAAACAAGCTGTGTAACTATTCCCATAAAGTCCAGCGGCGCTTCAATCCTATGCGTCTGCACTGGTTCAAACATCGAGGCGCCAGCAGTTTTCATCGCTTCAACCATCCCCGCCCTGACTGCAGGATAAATCTGCGCCGGCCCTCGGTGCATGTGGTCAACGTGAATCTTACAGTCATGCAGAATGAATTTAGTTTTCATCAATGGTTCTTTCGACAATGGTCCGTTATCAACTATAAGTTTCCATCCATCCATTATCGAGTCAATTATTTCCCCAAGCAAGACAATTCCCCTCGTCCTGTCCTCAAAAATATTTCCTTTGTAAATTTCCCTCACTTGTCTCGCCTCATCGTTGCTCATTCCGCATTGTGACAATTTATCCCACACTTGCTCCGCTCTTTTCTTCAATCTTTCCTCAGGCAAATCTCCTTGCTCAATGGATTTATAGATTTCATCTTCAAGCGGCTCAATGCTGAAGTCAAAAATGTTATGCCCGTTCGGAGTTCTGATTTCAATAACCGCGCTCTTTTTCGCGACAGTCTCTCTGTAAACAACAATTGGCGGCCCGGTCTTAATTTCAAGCCCTTTCTCGCTCTTTATCCTTCCTTCAATAATCTCAAGATGCAGTTCTCCCATTCCTGAAATCAAGTTTTCTCCAGTCTCGTCGTTGATTTCAACTTTAATGCTCGGGTCTTCTTTAGCAACCTTCCTCAAAACTTCAATAAGCTTTGGCAGGTCCGCAGAATGTTTAACCTCAACTGATTTCGTAATTACTGGCTGGAAAATGTGCCTGATTTCCTCGAAAGCACGCTGTTCATTTTCTGTTAAAGTCTCTCCAACATCAATATTCATTCCTGAAATAGCAAGAACATTTCCTGCAGGAACTCTTTCCAACTGCTCTGGCTTAATCCCATTGTAAACAAATAACTGCTGAACCCTTCCCTTTTTCTTTATATTATTTGCGTAAAGTTCCATCCCATTAGTTATCGTCCCGGAGTAAAGTCTTCCAGCGCAAATTTCTTTCTTCGATTTTGAATCAATCACAATTCTTGTAACAATAAAAGCAACTTCTCCATTTGGGTTGCAATGCATAAGGTCTTGCCCAAACTTGCTGTCTATGTCTCCTCTCCAAATTTTCGGAATTCTGTATTTCTGCGCTTCAAGAGGATTTGGCAAATGCTTGACAGCCATGTCCAAAATAACCTCATTCAATGGTGCGTTCTCCCAAACCCATTTCTTTCTCTCTTCTTCTTCCATCTCGTAAATTCTGTAAACATCTTTGAAACTAACATTTTTCTTTTTCATAAAAGGTATTGAAAGCGCCCAGTTCTCTCTTGCAGAACCAAAAGCAACGCTCCCGTCTGCGACGTTAACCTGCCATTTCTCTTTGTATTCCGGCTCGGCAAGTTTCATTATGTGAATATTAAACTCGTTAATCAGCTTCACAAATCTTTCCTGCATTTGTTCCGGCGTTAGCTTCAATTCCTTAATCAATCTGTCAACTTTATTGATAAACAAAACCGGCTTGACTCTTTCTCTCAGCGCTTGTTTCAAAACAGTTTCAGTTTGAGGCATAACTCCTTCAACCGCGCAAACCAAAACGAAAGTCCCGTCAATCGCCCTCATGGCCCTAGTTACGTTTCCCCCAAAATCAACATGCCCTGGCGTATCAATCAAATTAATAAGGTATTCCTGTCCAAGATATTCGTGGGCCATCGAAACATTCGCAGCGTCAACTGTCATCAATCTTTCCTGCTCATCTTTGTGCTGCCAGGTTGCCATTCCTTCATCCAAGTCTCCCGCGTTCTTCTCAGCCATCAAGCCAGCTGCCGCAAGCAAATTATCAGTAAAAGCGGTTTTCCCATGGTGAATGTGCGCAGACGTTGCTACGTTTCTGATGTTCTCCTGCTTGGACGTTAATCTTTCAATTTTTTGAAGACTCGATTCTTTCTCAACCATGTAATCAAACCAAGATGTAAAATTGGGTTTTTAAAGTTTTAGGGCGTTCAGCTTTCAAAATTCACAAACTTCTTAAAACCTCTTCGCTAAAGTAATTTATGGGGTTTTTCGATTTTCTCAGAAAATCTAACGAAAAAGAAGTCCTAGTTGAAACTCTGAAACTTTCAGAAGTCGAATTTTTCCTGGACAAAAAATTAGAAGAGCTAAATCATAAACTAGGTCTAAGCATTCAGCAGACAAAAACAGAAATCTCAGAAGAAATAAGCAGGCTAAAAAACAATCTCGAAAATTTAGCAAATGCAGAGCTCAAAAATAAAGAGATTCCTGAAAGAGCAAAGCAAATCATGGAAGGGAACAGGCAAATATATATTCAGAAAACAAACACGCTTATTGAAAAAATAATATTTCCTGAAAAATCCAGAGACCTTCTCGAGTTCACAAAAACCTTTGACAAAGAGTTGGACGCTTTCGACAAGGGCATCTCAAAAAGCCATCACATCATGGAGGAATTCTTCGTTGAAAAAGCGAGCGTCATTGCTGTCAGCATAAAAAAAATAGACAAACTTTTCAAAGAATTAAAGAGCGCTATAGAAAGCTCAGACATTTGGAAAATAGAAAAACTAAAGGAACAATCTTCTATCATAATAAAAGAAATAAGCAGAAAAGAAGAAAACAAAAATACCCTTAACATTTTAGACAAGGAAATCATAACTCTCGGGAAAGAAGTAAAAATTAAGGAAGACCAAATAGCCAAATTTAAACAAGAAGATTCTTACAGGAAGTATACCTCACAGTTAAATTCTAAAGAAAAAGCCCAGCAAGAACTAATCAATCTCGAGTCAGTTTTAAGGCACTCCTTTTCAGAGATAGAGCCAGCCTTGAAAAAATACGAAAATCTTTCTCAAAACAAACTTGCTAAAAAATATCTTGAAGACCCTCTTGGCGCTTTGCTTGAAGACCAAGAGCTCGAAATCTCAACAATATTTGACGCAATAAAGAAAGCCATAATAAAAGGCGAAATTACACTTAAGGATACAAAGAAAGACAGGGTAATGAATGAACTTTTTATTTTAAATAAGGAATTTTTCCAGAATTTCCTAAGCAAACGAACAGAACTCCGAGCCAATCTTTCAGAAACAACTAAGGAAATAGAAAATTCCTTAATAATAAAATCTCTAGACGAGCTAGAAAAATCACTCTTCCAAGACAAGGCATCTCTTCATGAAAAGAAGTCTGGCTTTGAAAAGTTGAATAAAGACATTGAAACATTAAATCTCTCAGACCTAGTATCCTCGCTTGAAAGTGAGTTTAAAGAAAAATTAAACCTGAATGTTAAGATAATTTAACGTGCTGAGTCCGCCTGTTTCTCAGCCTCATTCTTCTTTGACATTGCATAGCTTTCCATATTCTGGCTTGCTGCTTTCATTATTTCATCCGCTAATGAATCAACCATTTTCTTTTTCTTTCCAAAGCATCTGTTGTAAGCTCCCTGAACCATCCATCTTATCGCCAGGTCAACTCTCCTCATCGGCGAAGTGTCGACTGACTGCGGATATCTTGCGCCTCCGTGCTCAATGACAGTAATCTCGTCTCGTGGCGAGCCGTTCTCAATCGCCCTCACAAGAACCTGAATCGGATTTTCCCCGGTTTTTTTCTCAACTATCTTCATTATCTCAATCACCATGCTCATATTTTTGTTGTACTTTCCAGACGCCCAGCTTGTTATGATTCTGTGTTTCTTTCCAACATGCCCTGGAGTTGCAATCCTGTTGGCAAATCTTTCCATCAAGCCGACTCTCGCCTTTCCAAATCTGTTCAAGTTTCTGCCTTGCGACTTCAGCAAAAGTCTCGGCTCAAGATTTATGTACGGCTTCAGCGCAGGATCTTTTATCTCGATGTTCGCAACATCAAACATGTCGAATAGTTTCATTTGCTGGGTTGTTTGTTCTACCATTATGCAACGACCTCCAATTCCTCATAACCTGCCGCTTTTCTCATAGCAATCGGTCCAAAATCTTCTTTTGAAACTAATTGTTTGTATCTTTGCATTGAAACTTTCGTCACAAAATCAGCAACATTCCTTCCATTTTCGGTTCTCTGATTATAAACCCCTATTACTCTTCCATAATCTACAACATTGTCCTCGTGGGGAAACCAATCGCCATCATTTCCAATTCTAAGGACTCTCAGTTTATCTCCAACTCGCGGTATGCTGTCACCTTCAATATCAACAAAACTCAAAAAAACACCGATGCTCATCTTCTTCCCTTCTCAATCTTTCCTTTGACAAGTCTCTTCAAAGGCTGATCGTTTACTTTAATTACTCTAAACCTGATTCCTCTAATATCTCCCTTGGAACGTCCCTGCTTTCCGCCAATTCTTTCGATTATAACTTCATCGTGTTCATCCACAAACTTCTGCGCGAGATTTCCCGGAATGAACGCGCCAACTTGAATTCCATTTTTAACGAGCTGTACTTTGCAGCATTTCCTCATCGCGGAGTTTGGCTGCGCCGCCTCTTTCTGAAACTTTTCAATCACAATTCCCTTCGCCTGGCTAGAGCCTCCAAGCGGGTCCGATTTTATTTTGAGATTAAGCATTTTCGCATTATACATCTTATCGGCCCACCTAAACTGTTTTCTCTTCTTCGCTAATTTTCTAGCTCCCATCAATCCCATGTTATATCCTTAAAGAAATTGGTTTTTAAACTTTCTGCTTTGGAATCAGGAAAATCAAAAGAGATTTAAATGATGCCGCCATTTAAAATAAGAGAAGCAGAAATGAGGAGCAGAACAAAAAATCTTATTTCATTGATATCAGGAATAATTTTCATACTTGTTGGATTGAGCGGTACAATTATTAATTTACCGGCATCCAAACCAATTATCATAATACCTATTGTATCCCTTGTTATTGGAGCAATCCTTGCTATTCTTGGCGGATTAGAGAAATGGCAATAAATAAGGATTTAGCCTTATTAAATTTAAAATATCAAGATTATTTAACTTATATCGGAGTAATCTGGACTGTTGCTATTTCCTTTTTTGTCGCAATTGTTTCTTATCTTTTGGTATCCATACCTAATTTATCTTTCTTAAGGATTACAATCGGATTGTTAATTTTAGTTTTTATCGAGATAGCGTTCATAGCCATTTACTTTTTCTTAAATACTGAAAAGAACCGCATCAAAGAAAAGATTAGCCATCTCTCCTCGGGAGTATATTGTCCTTCTTATCCCTAAATAATCTTCAAATCCAAATTATAAGTATCATGAATTATTTTCTTCAGTTCTAGAAATCTTCTTTTGTTTCTTCCAATCAAAGAAGCCTTGTTCTGATTGTTGCCTGCAGTTATTGTGACACAGCCGTCCCTTGCCTCAACAGCTTTCGGCCTGATAGGAGAAACAACATCTTCAATAAATCTCTTGATATCTTCAACACCCTCATCTTCCCGAATTATTCTAATCTTCTTCCCAATTTGTTCTTGAATTCTCCTTATATTCACCGCAGAAGGCCCGATTGCTTTCGAGACCTCTTCTCTGTTTACCGCAAAGAAAATAACCCCGTTGTGAACAAAACATTTTCTCGTCTTCACTCTGGATGTTCTGTCTAATAGGTTAATGTACCTCATTGCAGTCATGTCAATAACGCCCATTTTAATTTGTTAGAACCTTTATATCATTCCTTTTCTTGGCGAGTATATAAATTTATCGCAGACGCCGTTGTCTAGTAATTATTTTTTCTTCTCGCTCTTCTGTTCTCTTGCCAAAGGCCCAGTGACCTTGACCAGCAATCCAGGCAATCCGGTTCCAACTGGAATCGGCTGGTTAAGCAAAATGTTTTCAATAACGGACTTAAGCTCGTCCTCTGCGCCCTTTATCGTCGCATTAACGAATTGCTTGTCCGGAGTTTCAAAAGTTGCCCTGGCAAGAATGCTTGCCTTGTCAGTGATAATTCCCATTCTCGTTACTCCTTTAACCACTCCGGAAGAAGTCATTGCGTCAGCGACAAGCTGCAGATGCCTTTCATTAATGTCAAGCCCCTGAGTTTGGATAACATTTTTTATTTCATTGATTATGGTCAGCCTTGCCGCCTCAACTCCAAGCACATTTTTGACATCGTGAATATCGTTGGAAAATACTTTGTCTCTGTTAACTCCTTTTATTTCCAGGATTTCTTTCAAGTTAGAGCCGTTAGTCAAGATGACAAAGTCTCTGTCTCTTTTCGAAACTATGACTTGCGGAACTCCTTTGACACCAGAAACTATCGTTTCTTTTAATTTTCCCTTCAGCTTGTACATTTCTTTGAAGCCAATTTCCGGAAGCGGAACAATTATTTTATTTCCATTGATATTGACTTTAAACTTCTTGTCTATCAGCTTATCAGCAATTTTCTGGACGCCCGCATGCGTTCTTCTAACCGCTTCAGAATCTAATTCTATCTCAATCTTTTTATTTCCAAAGTCAAGATTAATCTCAGACAAAACTTCTTCAAGCTTCACTTCTTTTATTTTTTCTGCCAAAATCCTTGCTTCCTTTTCATTGTTATGGTCTTTGTCAAGATAAATCTCCATCATCGGAGTTGAAGGTTGTTTTCTCGCGTCAAGAATTTCAATTAATCTCGGCAAACCCAGCGTAATCTGCATTTGCGCGACTCCAGCGTGGTGGAAAACGTTCAGGACCATCTGAGTTGAAGCCTCGCCAAAAGATTGTGCAGTTACAACGCCGACGGCCTCGCCAGGACAAATCTTGTCATCCTTCAGGTGAAGCTTGGCAACATCTTTTCCATCATATCCGTACACAAATTGAACAACATTTTCTGAAGCGTCTCTTACAGTTCCATCGTATTCAACTTTCAAGTCCTGCAATGCGCTGACAAGTCGTCTGTACAAATAACCGGACTTAGGAGTTCTCAAAGCAGTATCCATCTGGCTGTCTCTTCCCGTTATCGCTCCAAAGAAAAATTCTGTTGGCTTGAGTCCTTTCAGGTAAGAAGATTTGATGAATCCTCTGGACTCTGAGCTAAGGTCACCTTTCTTGAAGAAAGATAATGTTCTGTCATTATATCCAAAACTAATTCTTCCATTCCATAAAACCTGCTGTCCGACGCAGCAGCCCATCTGTGTGATGTTCGTGATTCCGCCGCCGCTTCCGGATTTTATCATCATATTTATGTTTGCCTCCGGAGGCAGATTGACTTTAACAATATCTCCAACATCTGTTCTAACAGCGTTCAATATCTGCATAATCTTTGTTTCTCTTGTCTCTTCTGCGGTCTTCCCAGGCACAGCTTCCAAATTTCCAGAATTGTATTCTTCAATAACTTCCACCGTTCTTTTCTCTGCCTTCTCGATAATTTCTTTAGTAATCTCCTTAACTTTGTCCAGTACATCAATGTCGTGAAGTGAAAGAGTGTAGCCAACTCTGCTCAAATACGAAGTTCCAAGCGTGAATGCCTTGTTGATTGTGTCTACCGCAACCTCTCTTCCCATCTCTCTATCAACTACTTTTACAAGCTCTCCATCTTCTGCACCAAACGTTTTGCTTCCGGTAATTATTGAAGGAACTGTAATTTTAGCTCCCTTCGGAATGACCTGCGCAAAAACTTCTGTTCCAGAAATTTCTTTCTTCTTAATAGTATTCATCACGTTTGCAGAAAATAGCAGCTGATCTGCAAGACCCTTGTCCACAGTCGCTTTTCCAAGAAGATACGCGCCAGTAACAGCATCGGCAATCGTTCCAACAAGGTTGGTATTATTTTTTGATGAGATTATATTCTTATTAATGTCCAACAAAATCTTTGCTTCAGAAAGCGCTTCTTCATTTTGCGGGCTGTGAATGTTCATTTCGTCTCCATCAAAGTCAGCGTTGTAAGGCGCAGCCGCGGCCGGATTTAGCCTGAAAGTCCTTCCAGGTAAAACTTTAACATAATGTGCCATCAAGCCCTGCTTGTGCAAGGTCGGGTGTCTGTTGAACAAGACAATATCGCCGTCTCTCAAATGTCTTTCAATTTTATATCCAGGCTGGATTTCGTTCATGATTTCTTCCTTCAGGTCTTCAGATAATCTCTTTCTTCTTCCGTCTGGTCTTATCACGTTATTCGCTCCAGGGTAATCAGTTCCCCTTTTAACAAGTTCCTTCATTTCTTCAAGATTTGTCGTCGTCACAGATTCCGCAACAGTGATGATTCTAGCAATCTGCTCAGGCACGCCAATTTCATTAATCTTCAAGTAAGGGTCTGGCGAAACAACCGACCTCGCAGAATAATTTACTCTCTTGCCAGCAAGATTATGCCTGATTCTTCCTTCTTTGCCTTTGATTCTTTCTGTTATTGTCTTCAATGGCTGTCCAGACCTGTGTCTCGCAGGGGGAATTCTTGTAACATTATTATCATAAAATGTGGTTATGTGATATTGCAGCAAGTCCCACAAATCTTCAATGATTACTTCTGGAGCTCCCGCGTTTAGGTTTTCCCACAATCTTTGATTAGCTCTGATTATGTCTGAAAGTTTGTGAGTCAAGTCGTCTTCGCTTCTTTCTCCGGTGTCAAGAGTAATCGACGGCCTGACAGTAACAGACGGCACAAGAAGCAAAGATATAACTGCTCTCTCCGGCCTCGCGGTCTTAGTGTTAATCCCGATTTTCTTAAGTTCGTCATCAGAAATATTGACAAGTCTTTCTCTCACTTCAATCGGATTCAATCTTTTTTTGTCTATGAAAAAGTTTGTTGGTTTCTCAAGCTTTACTCTATCGATGTTCTCGTTGCAATGCGGGCATTTCTTCGCGTCTCTTGCTTTCTTCGCCCTTTCAGCAGGCGTCAGTCCTTTCTGCTTTTCATCTGACAGCGTCAACTTACCGCAATGAGGGCAGAAACTTCTCAAGCACAATTCCATCAAAGGAATATACTTGATATGCAAAACCGGTCTCGCAAGCTCGATGCTTCCGGGATGTCCGGGACATTCCTTAACTCTCTTCCCGCAAGTCCTGCATCTTACTCCCGGGTCAATCGCTCCAAGCCGCAAGTCCATAAGGCCTCCATCAACCGGGAAACCGTCAATGTCATAAAGTTCCGGAGTCACAACTTTCACCGCGCTAATTTTCTTAATCTGGTCCGGACTAAGCAAACTGAAACTCAGGCTTCTGACTTGTTTTCTCGAATATCTATTGCTCATATTCAAATCCTTCTGGGCTATCCAGAATATCGTCCCACTCTTCTACTATTGAACGAAATTCTCCAATTAATATTGGTTCATTTTTATAGAGAAGGCCAACTCTTCTAGCCAAGGCAAATTCGTCAGTATCACTATCAACAATTCCAACGCTGTTATTAATTGCTCTAACAGCAATATGTCTATCCCCGTAGCCTGCTTCTCTTAGCGCCTCTGCATTACCTAATACATATTTTCTTGCTCTTTCAAATTCCATCGCTTTTGTTCTATTGCTCATATTTGTTCTTCAACTTAAATTTAGTATGTATACCCAATCCCAGTAATTCGTCTACCAAGAGCTTGAATGCATAGGAAAGTTCTATTGGTTCCGCCTCGCTGCTTCCGCACATCGTGCAGACCGGTTTGTTTCGGATGGCATCTTCATATCCCATATTTCCGCAATCTTGGCAGATGTAGATAATTGTTTTATCTGAATCGTACCTTTCTTTCAAAAGCAAAGACGCGCCGTGCCCAGCCAAAGCTTGCTGTTCCATTTCTCCAAGTCTTAATCCTCCGCCACGTGCCCTTCCTTCAATCGGTTGTCTCGTCAGCAAAGCAACTTTTCCGGAAGCCCTCGCATGAATAAGATTCTTTACCATTCTCTTCAGCTTCAAGTAGTACATGCTTCCGATATAAATCTTGACATCCATTTTCTCTCCGGTTATTCCGTTGTAAGTAGTTTCTTTGCCGTCGTAGCTAAAGCCCATTTCTTGAAGCTGTTCTTCCAGCTCATTAACTTTAGTTCCCGTAAACGGAGTGCCGTCAACTATTTTTCCAGTTATTGCAGCAGTTTTGCTCGCAAGCAATTCCATTAGGTATCCAACAGTCATTCTGCTTGGAATTCCGTGTGGATTGAACATCAAGTCAGGTCTTATTCCATTAACTGTGAAAGGAACATCATCATTACATGCAATCATTCCGATAACTCCCTTCTGTCCGTGCGGTGAAGAATATTTGTCTCCAACTTCTGGAAGCCTGGTGTCTCTGGTTCTGACATCAACAACTTTGTTTCCTTCGCTGTCTACTGTAATGAAAACCGCGTCCACAGTTCCCCTCTCCCCTTGTCTAACTGCCGAACTAGCTTCCTTCTTAGCTTGTATGCTCAAGTCTCTGGCTTCAGAAAGAAATTTCGGCGGCGTAACTTTTCCAATAACCACGTCCCCAGAATCCATGTCGGCTTCAAGATACGCAATCCCATCATCTTCAAGATTTCTATAAACTTCTTCGGTCCTATATCCCGAAACATCTTTTTCAGGAATAACTATTTCGTCAGATAATCCTCCGGCATATTGCAGTTCGTTTGCAGAATACGGTCTGAAGTATGTGCTCCTTCCCATTCCTCTGTCAACACTTGCCTTGTTCAGAACAACAGAGTCCTCAATATTGTAACCCTCAAAAGGCATAATCGCTACAACAAGATTTTGTCCTGAAGGGTAAACATCAAGGGTATCATAAATGAAACTCCTTACCAAAGGTCTCTGCGGATAATGAAGAATCGAAACATCGGTGTCAATTCTCAATAAATAATTCGCAGCATAAATTCCTAAGCTCTGCTTATTAGTTTTGCTTCCTCTATGCAGTCTTGGCAGCTGGTCATGGTTAGCATAAGGAACAAGCGAAGTAATCACGCCGAATACATCAATAGGATGAACTTCTAAGTGAGTATGTTCAGAATCAAGCTCATCCTCGTCCAGCGAAACATAAGCATTTTCTTCTTCTGCAGCGTCAATGTATTCGATAATTCCCTTTTCAACCAAATCAGACCACTTGAGTTCTCCCTGTTCCAGTAAAACAATATCTTCACTCTTCAATTTTGAATTTCCGTTTTCAACGATAATTAATGGCCTCAAAACTCTTCCAACTTCCGAAGAAATCGTAATTTGGTCAAGTGCATCATCATATCTAACACTTATTTGTCCCGGAATTTCTTTATTCCTCCTTAGTTCTCTCAGTTTCAATGCAAATTCCTTAGGATGCTCGACAAACCCAATAAACTTTCCATTTACAAAAACATCACTTCCCTTAGAGTTATCTCTTTTCAATCCAGCAGATTCAAACTTCTTGATGGTTGCTTTTTCGTCAAACTCAATCACTGTAGAAATTTTTGCAAGAAGAGCAAGATTCTTTCTAAGTCCAATTTCAGTTCCCTCCGGAGTTTCAGTTGGGCAGAATCTCCCATAATGTGTCGGATGCAGCGTTCTTGCCTTGAAATTTTCCTGGTCGCCAGGCAATAGGCTCGTGACTCTTTGCAGCTGCGAAAGAACGTCCAGGTAATTTGTCTTCTGCATGTTTTGCGTAACTCCAGATCTTTCTCCAATCCAGCTTCCCGTCGCAATCGCGCTTTCAACTCTGTGCGTGAACAGCGTAGACTTAGCAATTGTTTTCAATGAGTAAAATTTCTTTCTCTTTGAAACTTTCTGCAGAGAATATTGAATATCCCTAACGAGAATTTTCAGATTGACTCTGAAAAGATCAGACATCAAATCCCCTGAAAGTTTAATTCTTTTGTTAGCATAATGGTCCTTGTCAGTTCTGATTTTTTTGTCGTCTTTAGCTTTTAGATAGGTTCGCACGAGCCTGCAAAGCGTGATTGCCTTATCTTCTCTGGTCTGTTTGGTAATCCCGATGTTCGGCAGCAGGAAAGAATCAATTCTTTGCTTCACCCTGTCAAGAATTTCTTTCTTCGTTCCCTGTATCCCTGATTTTTCCGCTATGAACATCATTGCATCTTCAGCATCTTGCAAACTGGCATATTCGTAAAGGTTAACAATCAGGCAATCGTTCTCCATCCCAATGTTCTTTGCAATGTCTGATTCTTTAGTCATGCCGAGGGCTTTAAGCAAAACCAGAATTGGAATATTCTTCAGCCTGCTGAAAGTCAATTCCAAAATTCCTTCGTTTGTTTCACTGATTGTCGTCGGAATTCTGTAAGAGCCCCTTTCTGAAAATTCTCTCAAAGTCAGTCCCTGTCTGCCTTCTTCAATAAATGGCTGGTTTGGAGCAAGGTCTTCAGACATAACAATTACTCTTTCGTTTCCGTTGATTATGAAATATCCGCCCTGGTCAAGCTTGTCCATGTAATTTTTTATAAGGTCTTCTTTGCCCATTCCGTATGTCGCGCACTTGGAGCTTCGGACCATAATTGGAATTCTTCCAACTTCAACTTCCGAGCTTTCTGCTTGATTTTCATATTTGACGCTTAGCTCGACATAAACTGGCGCGGCATAAGTTAAATTTCTCAGCTTTGCTTCGATTGGAGTTATTTTGCTGACACTTCCATCGGCCTCGATTATATCCGGCTCGCCAACGCGCACCTTTCCAAACTTTATCTCAACGTCTTGATCAGAAAGGGTTTCGTTAATTTCTTCGACGATTTGCTGAATCCTGTTCCCAATAAAATCATTAAATGAAAGAATGTTAGATTCAACTAAAGAATGTTGCTTTAGATATTTCTCCACTAAAATATTTTTTCTTTTATCCATCAGAGAACAACCGCCCTGTAATACGTTTCCAGTTTATCTCCTTCTTTTCTTTCAAGTCTTATCACGTCGCCGACATTGCATCCTTCCGGCAAAGCCGGGTCATTAGCGTGTATTTTTGGCAGTTGCGAAAGAGAAATATTGTACCTCTCAAGTAGCCTTTTTACCTCGTCTGCTTTCAATTTTGTATGTTTGGGCTGTAATATGTGCATAGCTGTGACAATCGCGACTATAAATATTTAATTAACGACTGGGCGATGATAAATGATTTTGTGAAATGTGGTTTTTAAACCTTTCGACTACGATGTTTCGTAGGAGATTATTTCGACTACACCGAAGTGTAGGAGATTTTAACTCGACTGCGCCGTTGCGCAAGAGAGGTTTCCTTCGGCTTCTTTGTTTGCCGCAGCGAGTCTCCGAGTTCTGAGGAGATTCGAGCAAGAGCAAATCAAAGATACGCCTGAGCGGCCCCGACAAGCAAAATCGCTTTGCGATTTTTCATTCGTTCGTCCAAACTTGGCCAAACGAGGGATTTGAACGCAAATTCTTATCTTAAGCGGCCCCGACGGGATTTGAACCCGCGACACCTGGCTTAAAAGGCCAGTGCTCTGACCAGGCTGAGCTACGGAGCCACGATTATAAAATTAGAAAGATAAAGTTTGTTTTTAAAACTTGGCTTTAGAAAAGTTATCTAATCTCCTTAACTCTCTTAATCAGCTCTTCTTTCAGCAAAACTCCAACAACCTTATCAACTGGCTGTCCGTCTCTAAAAAACATAATTGTCGGTATAGACATTATTCCAAATCTCTGGGCTAAATCAGAACTTTCATCAACATTTACCTTGCCAAACTTTGCTTTGTCTTTCAAATCACCAGCAGCCTCTTCAAACACGGGCCCCATCATTTTGCAAGGCCCACACCACGGCGCCCAGAAATCAATCACCGTCTTGTCGTCTCTGATAAACTTGTCAAACTCATCAGATGAAATCTCTTTAATTTTTCCAGTCATATCCTCTCTAAAAAAATTTCATTAATAAAGGTTTTGGATATGATGTTAACCGACTTTTATACCGACGACAAAATTTAACTTTCACAATCCAATATAGCCAATAGTTGTGAAATATCAAGATTAAATCTCTTAGAACTTTACTATGTTATACAAAACATCATCGCCCCAAGTCGGTCTGGTGGATTTGGGCAAAATAACATTCGAAAATTTTTAGAAAAATCAGATAGTGAGTTTATTACAAACAAATTAATACTTCAAAACCTTTTCATAAACATGAACAAAAATCATCTTTTAGTTTCGTTAAAGTCCAATAGTTTTTCAGAGAAGATAGTCAGAGCATTTGAAAAAGTTCCTCGGGAAAAATTCATTTCCAATATTTACAAATCTCTTGCTTATGAAGACATTGCCTTGCCATTAGAAAAGAGAGCAACAATCTCTCAGCCGTATACAATCGCTTTTATGTTAAATCTTCTTGAGCTAAAACCCAAACAAAAAATTCTTGAAATCGGCTCTGGCTCAGGTTACGTTCTTGCGCTCATGGCAGAAATTTCACCAAAAAATGAAATCCACGGAATAGAAATAATAAAGTCCCTCGCTGCAAAATCAAGGGGATATCTAAAGGGTTACCCAAACATAAAAGTGATAAGTAAAAATGGTTTTAATGGAATTCCAAACCAAGCGCCGTTCGATAGAATTCTCATTTCAGCAAGCACAGACAAATTGCCAGAACATTTGTACAATCAACTTTCCAGCAAAGGAATTCTAGTCGCCCCAGTTAACAATTCAATTTTCCAAGTAAAAAAACAAAACAATAAACTTAAGGTGAAAGAATTTTCCGGTTTTGTTTTCGTGCCCTTGAAACATTAATTTTAATTATAATTTTGCTAAGGTTCATAAGCATGGCGCTTTAATATTTATTTAATATTTATTTAATATTTATTTAATATTTATTTAATATTTATTTAATATTTATTTAATAGGTTAATATTTTATATAATAGAAAACCCACGTCTCTCGGTCTGGCGGGATGGTGCTATATTTTTTAATTTAAAAAATTTCTTGAGCAATTTTTACTTCATCTATCAAAAACAATCGTAATTAAAATTCCAACAGCAACAACGCTCAAGAATCCTGCAATCAGCGGAGAAACCTTGCTCAAAGTCCCAACGCCCGAAGAAACTTCTCCGTTTTGAACAACCATCGCATTGCTCCATGAACTAAAGAAGAAAAGCGACGCTGCAACAGCAATCAGCACAATCAATAACGCAAGCCGTTTGTAATTCATACTTAACTAAACGAGAAGAAGTATTTAATATTATTCCCAGCAGCCTACCGCGATTGGGCTGTTGATTTCAAAATTTGTCCTTTGGACTTTCGTTTATTGCGAATAAATATAATAACAATTACAATTACTAAAATAAAAATCGTTAAAAATAATGCTATCAAAAAGATATTAGTTAATGAAGAAAGAAGTGTGTTCTGCAGTTTTCCTCCAATAGCTCCCTGCGAACTCGTTTCATTATTCAAGGTCAATGGATTATCTAACGAATTACCTTCAAAATTGCAGGCGCGCGTTTCCCCGGCAGGTTTATTTGTTGTTACATTGCAATAGTTTTTGTCATTACACGTTTGATATTGCACATTGCCACTGCAGGCCTGCCATGAACAAGTCCAGTTAGGTAAACATCTTTTTCCTCCACCGCCTCCACCGCCCCCGCCGTTCGAACTCCCCTCATTATTCGATGGCGATTGTGTAATACTTAACATTCTTGTCTCACTTTGCAAAACCCCGCTTGTATTGTTCACACAACCAACATTCCAAGAGTATTCCCCGACTCCCAATTCGCGTGTTATCGTGTTCACGCCGCTGAGATTTATCTCGCTACCATTAATTCCTGTTTGTTCGCCGTTCAAAGAGAAATTACAACCAATAAATTCCTCGCCAACTTCAAGGTTTGCAAATCCAAATTGAAAGGGAATTGTCGTCGGTCCAATAGCAGAATAACCTCTTGCAGGATTTGTGAGGGCTACCGCAGGCACAACAAGAATAGTAAAGTTTCTCGTCTCAGAAGTATTTGTATTAGGCGTATTGTCTGAGCAGCTTACACGCCACGAATAATTTCCATTTGTGAAATTCTTAATAGTATAATTTGTTGCTACTCCGCTTGTCACACTAATTTCTGCAAAATCAGCAGAGCAATATCCATTTCCACCGCTGCCGCCGCCACAACCCCCACCCGCTATGCCCCCGCTTCCGCTAATGCCACTAAGGGAATTACCCTCTATTGTCAAACTGCAATTCATCATTGCACCAAAATTATCGCTAGCAGTCCAATTAAAGCTTACGTTTCTCGAATATAAAATCTCATTTCTATCGGGCACATTAAGGGTTATAATAATCGATGTTTTTTCAACTTGCAAATTATTGCTGCAACTTTTGGCGCTGTAAGCAGTTCCATTAAATACGCGAATGCAAGCAGACCAGTTATCACCGACGGTCAAATAATTCGAAGTTAAAACGTTTGTCAAAGATAGCTGTCCAGATACCTGATTAATTCTTACAAATCTGTCCTTCATCGATACTAGCCACAATCTAGGGGCCCCATTCAAACTATCACCAGTTCCCATAAAATGAAAATTCCCAAATGAGTCAAACACTGAAGACCAACCTGCATTCGTTTTGTTCACCGAACTTATCTGTTTCTGGCCAATATAACTGCCGTTTGCATAATAATTATTAACAGATACTCCAAAGTCTGTGGGGGAAGGCGTTTGATATGGAAATATCATATTAGAATCCCCAGCACCATTTACAGAAAACCCAGAATGAATATATGAATATTCTGGAGACGGGGCATTGTAGCCTGCTAAAGCAGGCGCACTCCAAACAGGAACACCATTAGAATCAAATTTGGCAATACCTGCTGAAACAATAGTGATTGATGTATCAATCTTATTATAGACTTCATAGTAAATGTAAGGATTACCAAACGAATCTACTGAAACATCTGTAAGCCGATGACTATACACTCCTCCACCGCCATCATAATTAATTCCAACATTGCTAGCATTCCAAATCATAACTCCTGCAAAATCGTACTTAGCAAGATATTCTTTTCCACGGTTAATGCTGTCCCCAATTAAATCGCCCGCAACATAAATTGCGTTTTGAAAAATTTTCATGGCATCGTAGTTAATGATTATAGTCCCGGGGATTATTTGGGGATGTATAAGCAAATCAAAGTTCCCAACTTGATTCAAACCCGAATCAAATTTTCTAATAGAATAACTTGAAGAATTATATGTGAGCAAATACATATCCCCATTAGAATCTAAATCAATATCCTTAGGTTTAAACATCGAGGGCATAGTTATATTCTTTTCTAAGGTACCATTATCTAAAAAGACGCGCAATGAAGGTGGCGCACCGTATAAATTGTATGTTAAAAATATCCTATTCGAATATGGGTCTCTTTTAACAAAGAGATTTTCAACATTATTTAACGTTTCCTTCGGCCACTGGTTAGCCCATAAAACATTTCCCGACGAATCAATTTTTGAGAGAAAGATATGGTCTTGCCCAGGCACACTGCTTAAACCCCCAACATACATATTTCCATTGTCGTCAGCATCTAAATCATAACCGTAAGTATCTGAGCCAGAAAACGAAATTTTCTTATCCAACGTTACAACCGGCCCAAACTTAACTCCGTTCTTGTACCAATCTCCAACAAGAACGAGCTGTCCATCACCAGAAGCATTAACAAACAGCGTCAGATTCTGATTAGCACCGTAATATTGGCTTGATGCACTCAAAATAATCTGATTAACCACCAGCTCTTCTCCAGGCCCGAAAAGAACTTCTTTCTTAATCTCCATCACCAAAAATATGCTAACAACTAACGCAACTACAATAGAAAGATAAACTATTACAACCCCCCTTTTCATCGCAAGACTATATTGTCAATAATTTATATAGGTTTCGTAATTATCATTCTTACTCGCCACAGCCTGAGCGAGTCGTCTGCTTGCAGCTCGTGCACATTATCGCGCAGTTTCCTACTCTCTTTGCAACTCCTCCGCAAATCGGGCAGGTGATTCCTTCATCGGCAGAAAATTCCTCAAGCGAAGATTGCTGTTCGTTCATATCAATTTCATGCACATCAGATAAATCCACTTGAATTCCTCCAGCCCCCTCGCCAAAATTATTCATCATGAACTGGGCAACGTAATCCACAATCGAAGAGGCGGTCCTGATTTGTTTGATATTCTGGTCAATTTCTCCTCCGGCAAGGTTCTTCACAAATCCCGCTGGCTCAAACTTCTGGTGCCTGAATCTTTTGAACAAGTCATTTACTGTTGCGCCGTATTGCAAATTTACTGAAACAGAAGTCGCCCACGCATCAAACAATCCCCTCGTTGTAGAGCCTTGTTTGTGCATCGTCACAAAAATTTCTCCGGGCTTTCCATCATCATAAAGCCCAACTGTAAGATAACCTTCATGTCCCGCAATCTCAAACTTGTGCGTAATAGATTTTCGCGTCTGCGGCAGTTTCACCCTCTCGCCAATTTTCACAGTCTCTTTTTTCTTTACAACCTCTCCTTCAGTCTTCTGCGTATTTAACGGCTGCGACCTCTTGCTGTTCTCCCGGTAAATTGCAACGGCTTTCAGTTTCTGTTCCCATGCATAAATATAAGCTTGCATAATTTCATCGGCATTAGACTCTTCTGGCATGTTTATTGTCTTCGAAATCGCCCCCGAGATAAACGGTTGAACCGCCCCCATCATTTTAATATGCCCTTTATATTGTATTGCCCTTTTTCCCTTAGCCGCCTTGAACGCGCAGTCAAAAACTGGCAGGTGCTCTTCAGAAATGTGCGGAGCGCCTTCAATAGTTTCATTCTTATCTATGTGCGCAATAATCTCTTCAATCTGCCCATTGTCATATCCAAGCTTTCTCAACCCTCTTCTCACGCTGTTGTTTACAATTTTCAGCATCCCGCCTCCAGCCAGAACTTTGTATTTAACAAGCGCAATATCTGGCTCGATTCCAGTAGTGTCACAATCCATCATGAACGCAATCGTTCCTGTCGGTGCAAGAACCGTCGCCTGCGCATTTCTATAACCATACTTCTGTCCAAACTCAACTGCATCAGCCCAGGAATCCCATGCGTCATTGACAAGATATCTCAACGAAGAAGGCATCACCTCGACATTAATCCCCTTTACAGATTCTTGGTGCATCCTCATGACTTCCATCATTGGTTCTTTGTTCTTCGCAAATCCTGGAAATGGTCCGACCAAACCTGCAAGCTCCGCCGAGGTTTTGTAAGCTTCTCCAGTCATTACCGCAGTTATTGCGGCAGCAACGGCTCTTCCAGCATCAGAATCGTAAGGCAATCCTAAACTCATTAACAGCGCACCCAAGTTTGCGTAGCCCAAACCCAACGGCCTGTAATCGTGAGCGTTCTGCGTGATTTTTGCCGTCGGATAACTTCCTCCATCGACAATCAAGTCCATCGCAATGACAAATGTTTTAACAACTCTTCTAAACTTTTCAATATCAAACTTTCCATCTTCACCCAAAAATTTCATTAGATTAATTGACGCTAAGTTGCACGCAGAATCATCAAGAAACATATACTCGCTGCACGGATTGCTTGCGTTAATCCTTCCAGAGTTCTTGCAAGTATGCCACCTATTTATTACCGAGTCAAATTGCATTCCAGGATCTCCGCATATATGAGTTCCTTCCGCAATTTTTTTCAATATCTGTTTGGCCTTGAAAGTTTCGCAAGCCATTCCATCCTTTACAAATTTAGTTGACCATTGCCCATCGGCTTTTACAGCTTGCATAAATTCATCTTGCGCCCTCACAGACATATTGCAATTCTGGAATGCAACGCTGGCATAGGCTGCGCCATTCATCCCGCCATCGTATCCTGCTTCGATAAGTGCCCAGGCTTTTTTTTCTTCAGTTGGCTTGGCGTCAATAAAGTCCATTACATCCGGATGGTCAACATTTAAGATTTCCATCTTTGCAGCTCTCCGTGTCTTTCCCCCAGACTTTATGACTCCAGCATAAGCATCATATCCTTTCATGAAACTAACCGGCCCGGAAGCTCTTCCTCCGCCTGTTAAAGTTTCTCTCGAGCTTCTTAATGGGGAGCGATTCGTTCCGGTTCCGCTCCCAGCTTTGAACAGATTCGCCTCAGCAACTTGCACTTCCATGATTGAATCCATATCATCCTTAATGCTCTGGATGAAACACGCAGAACATTGCGGCCTGTCGCTTTGTTTTATTGATTTTACAACGTTGTTGCTTGCACTATCCCAAACATAAATCGAAACCCCTCCGGCATTCTTGTCATATTCTTGAATCCCTGCATTGAACCACACCGGAGAATTAAACACGGCCATCTGATTCAAACAAATAGCCGCAATCTCATCCTTCAAAACAACCGCTTCTTCTTCGTTGAAATATTTCTGCTTTACCGCCTGCCTTCCAAAAAATCTCGAAACCCTTCCAATAAGCATTTCAACGGAATTTTCTCTTTCATTTTTTTTCTGGTCTCCCCAAAAATATTTGCTCGCAACAACTTTTATTGCAAGCGGCGACCAAAAGTCCGGCCTTCTAACTCCTTCCTGGGTGAAAACAACTTTCCCGGAATCATCATTAACTGAAACAACGTCTGAAACCCATCTAATCGGATTCCCATAAATATCAAACTCAAAAGGATTCTTTCCTTCCTGCGTCAAAAATCTAACTAATGGCATTTTATATTTTGCAAAAGAAGAATTCATTCTTTGGTCAGTTGATTTAGGCTCATGGTTAAATCCGTTCTCCTGGCCATTCCATCCATTTCCGTTTATCTCAAATCCGTTTTCTTTCATTTTATTTCTTTACCAATTCTTTTATTTCCTTGTTAAAATCTTCCAATTCCGCAAAATCCCTGTAAACTGATGCGAACCGAATGTATGCAACCTTGTCAATTTTCTTAAGCTCGCTTGAAACAATATCCCCAATCAGGCTGGACTTAACTTCCCTTCCGCGTTTCCTTAATCTTTCTTCTGTTTTAGCGAGCATCTTTTCAATCTTTTCAGAGCTTACTGGCCTTTTTTCGCAAGCCTTAAGCACACCTCGTTTTAGTTTCTCGTAGTCAAAGTTTTCGCGCCGACCATCTTTTTTTATCACCCGAAAATCGGGCCTATCAACAGCCTCCAGAGTGTTAAATCTTCTCGAACACTTCAGGCATTCGCGCCTTCTTTTCGTCAAACTTTCATTATCCCTTTTATCTATAACCTTCGTTTCATCGCTTAGACAGTAGGGACAGAGCATGTTAGTAAACACAATATCTTGTGTTTTTCTCTTTTTTTATCACAATCTATTGTGCAATTCTAAGTTTTAGCTTTAAACGTATTTAAACATTTCCGTGCTATTTTTTTTATCGTCGCTAAAAATCAAGAAGCAAGGAGTCTTACTTTTCCAGTAGCAAATCGCAAGTTCTTGTTAATCTTTAGATTAATAATAACGATTAATAAAAAGTAGTTGCCTATCTAACTTTTCTGTACTTATTTCTTAAATATTCATAAGCGCCACTAACAAGATTAGTTGCGATAGGTAAAATAGTTAGTATTCCCATTGGAACAAAGGCGAACGCTTCTTCTGCAGGACTCGGAGAAATATTTCTAATGCCCCACGATACACCTACTCCTAAACTGGTAAAAGCTCCAATTACAACATGAGGCACTACCGTTGAAGCAGCAATATCAATTGCCAACTCTTCGCCAGATCGCAATATTCTTTGCATTCTTTCGTAAGTAGGTCTTAGATAAATCTTCTGCGTCCACTCCAAAACATCTCTTGTAATGCTCTTCGTAACGTTAAGACTCTTTGAAATTCCAGTTCCTTCTTCCTTATTAGCTCTATTTTCCAACTCCGAACTTCTTTCTCTTTCTTTCACAATTCCTATCCTTCTCAATAACTCGTCGCTAACTCCAAACTGTTTAAAATCTTGATATGTTCGTATTCCGGCCACAGCGTAATCAGCACGAATTTCTCCAGGTTTAATATCTTTAAATGTATCCATAACTGGCCCAAGCACCTGTTCAATTTCTTCCCTCATTGTATCTCCGTATTCTTGGTCTGTCAAAGGGTGGCGGATTGTTTCTGTTCTCGCAGCAGTTTTCTGTACTGATTCTTCAACTTCCAAAGGTGCTTCTTTTACTTCATCATCTCTTATAACTTTCGTCTCAACAGGTTTTTCCCGAACCTTCATTCCTTCGTCTTCATATTCTCTGCTCATCTAAATCGCATCAACATCCACTATAAAAACTCTTCGTTTAGTTACTCTAAAGTAACAGAAAATCTCACATCCACTTTCCCAAGCTATCATTCAAAGTAAAAACTTTTCTTGACTCTTCGCCCTGATTTTTGTCAATTGTTCCATGAATTTTCTTGTAAGAGCACCAGTCGCACCACGGCTTTCCGCATGCAGGCCATTCTCTCGTTTTGTTTATTTTTTCAATAAGTTCAAGAGTTTCCTCCTTCAATTTTTCAAGTTGTTCCTGCGTCCTGAAAGAATGAACTTTCCGGTTATGCGCCAGAAAATGCCAAGTTAAATTTATTTTCGCATTCTCTCCAAAAACGTCCTGCAGTCCAAGATGATAGAACGCGAGTTGTCTGTCTTTGTCCACATCTTCCTGGCTTTTCATTCTGTCGTTCGTCTTGTAATCATGAACTTCGTAACTTCCGTTTTCATGCTTCTCCAATCTGTCAATATATCCCACAATAAAAATACCTTCTTCAATCGGAAAATAAATTTTCTTTTCCAGTTCAATCGTATCTTTTGAAAAAGGCAAGTTGTTTTGATAATAATCAACTAGAAACTTTACGCCTTTATTAAAAAAATCTTCAACTTTTTCTCCAGTTGGAACTCTAATGTCTAACGTATACTGCTCGTGCCAGCTCTTCGCGAAATATTCAATTACTTCATCCAAATCAAGAACCTTCCCGCTTATCAGCATTCTGTACAAGTTTTCAAGCGCATCATGCACAGCGCTCCCCAAAAACGCGTGGATGCTTTGCGGCAGTTCAGGAAAAGTTTTGTCTATATATTTTATTTTGTAAGCTTCGGGACAGTTCTCGTACAGCGACAGTTTGGAATGCGAAAAAACTTCTACCATTTTCCCTCAAACTATTGAAGATATTTAAATACTTTCAAGATATTTAACAACAATGCAAACCCTCTTCAAAAAACACCAGAAAGTCCGCCTTCTCGTAGACCCTGACCCAGAATATATAGAATATCATACAGAAAACACGGACGACGAGCAAGTCCCAATAAAAAAAGGAATGTTCGGAGAAATCAATATGATTCTTCCAAACGGTCAATATCATGTTAAAATCTTAGACGGCAAAGGCAGAGAATTCGCTTACGTTCTCATGAGCGAAGAATTTTTGGAAGCCGCATAACTAAGCAACTCTAAAGCTCACACTAATAAATTTAAATAATCTCTTAACATCTGTTTTGAGTTGAAAGGAGGTGCGCATGGTAAAAATAAGGAGAATAGGAGTTCTTTCACTTGCAAAGTTTCAAGCAATCTTATTAGCTATAATTGGCCTTCTCATAGGAATATTTTACGCTATTTTAGGTACGGCCCTGGGAGCTATTTTTGGTTCAATTGGTTTGGGCGCTGGCCTCGGAATTCTTGCAATAATCATAATGCCAATAATCTATGCAGTTCTTGGCTTTGTCGGCGGAGCCGTTGGAGCTTTTATCTACAATCTTGTCGCAGGATGGGTTGGAGGAATAGAAATAGAACTCACAAAATAAACTCCCAACTAATTTTTTCTTTTCTTTATAATAAATAAAAACAAAAAATAAAATAAAACTATTTTAATGTCTTGCTAATGTAAAGACATGCTTCAGCGCAACGATTATAGTTGCAGGCACGAATAGCATCGTCAAGGCTTGCAATGTTACGAAAAAGATTGTCACGCTTTTAAGAACGCCCTGTCCAAAGTATGACACAATAACCAACACTGTACCAGACATCAAGAATGGCGAGACTTCTTCGTTAGCAATATTCAATAGACCAATGACAATACCAAGCACGACTAATACGTAAGTCACGCCTGGGCTAAGATTGCCCATCAGACCAAAGACCAATGCTAAAATCACGCCGATCAAGAAAGACCAGCCCCCTAGCATGCTTCCGCTTTTTTTAGGCATTTTAACCTCCTTTTTGTATATTCTAATATGAATTTTCTTTTATATATGTTTCTTTTTGGGCATAACGTTTTTTAACTTCTTTTTACATAACTCGATATGAAAAAAGAGGAAACATTCTTCGGTTCTGAGTTATCAACGGGGGCGGGTGGTGGAAAAAGAGGATTATCCGAAGAAGAATCAAAAAAACGGAAAATAAAATACGGCCCAAATGAATTAAGGGACATTTCAAAAAGAACTCCTCTCAAAATTCTAATGAGCCAGATAAAAAGTAACTTCATAATTTATCTGCTCTTCGCTGCAATCGCAATTTCTTTCTTTGTTGGGAAGCCGCTCACAGCATACACAATTCTCGCAGTGATTTTCTTGGTTGTGATTGTGGGATTTGTCCAGGAATATAAATCAGAAAAAGCGATTGAATCTCTCAAAAAAATGCTCGTCCCGGTTTCCATAGTCATTCGTGATGGAAAAGAAAAAGAAATTCCTTCAGCCGAAATTGTTCCAGGCGATATTATTGTTCTGCGTAACGGGGAAAAAATTCCTGCGGATTGCATTGTCTTGGAAGAGAAGGAGCTCAGTGTAAACGAATCCGTTTTGACAGGAGAGTCGCACGAAATAAAAAAATTTGCTGTAAAGAATACTAATGAATACAAAGAGAAAAATCAGATATTCATGGGAACCTTTGTTGTGAGCGGTCGCTGCCTCGCGCAAGTCACTCACACCGGAATGAACACACGATTCGGCAAAATCTCCGGCATAATCTCAACAGCTGAAAAAGACCTGCCTCTGCAAAAGAAAGTCAATAAAATCGCAAAGGTCATGGCTATAATTGCGGTTACGGTTTCGGTTTTAACAGGCGCAATGATATTAATTGAAAGCGAGACAATTGATTCAGATTTGCTGATTAACGTTTTAATTTTAGTTATTGCATTGTCTGTTTCGGCATTTCCCGAGGGATTTCCTGTTGTTTTGATTACCTCTCTTGCTTCAGGCGCTCGCAAAATGGCAAAACAAAACGCCATCGTGAACAGGATGTCTATAATAGAAACACTCGGAGAGACAACAGTAATATGCACAGACAAGACAGGAACACTAACAAAAGGCGAAATGACCGTAAAGAAAATATTTCTGGACAATTCTCTTATTGAAGTTTCCGGAGCGGGCTATGAAGCCGAAGGCAAATTCTTATTGTATGGCAAAGAAGTCACTGCAGAAAACAAAACCCTAAGCATATTGCTGAAAGGCAGTGTTATTTGCAATGACTCCAGCATAGAAAGGACAGGCGAGGACTCTATTTATCACGTGCGCGGAAGCCCAACAGAATCCGCCTTGCTGATACTGGCTGCAAAAGCCGGCATCTTTAAAGAAGACTTAAAGTTCATAAGAAGAGAAGAAATTCCATTCAGCTCTGAAAGGAAAATCATGGCTGTTTCATGCAAAACTCCCCAAGGCAATTTTGTTTATGCCAAAGGCGCAATCGAATTCCTTCTTAAAAAATGCAAATACATCCAGAACAAAGATAGTCTAATTAGGTTAACAGAAAAGGAAAAGGAAAAAATATTGAGCGCCAATGCGAAAATCACTTCAGCTTCCTTTAGAACTCTCGGTATGGCTTATAAAAAAATAGAAAGTCCGAAAGAAGAGCTGTTGGATAGCGATCTTGTTTTCATTGGTTTTGTTGCAATGGAAGACCCGCCGCGGGAAGAAGTTCGGGCGTCGTTGGAAACCTGTCGCAAGGCAGGAATCTCTGTCAAGATGATAACCGGAGACAACAAAGAAACAGCCCTTGCAATAGCAAATCAAATTGGCTTGAAAGGCAGGGTAATGACCGGAGAAGAGCTTGACAGCATAACTGATGACGAACTAGAAAAAATAATTCGGAACATAACTATTTTTGCCAGGGTAAAGCCAGAAGATAAGTTAAGGATTGTAAAAGCTCTCAAAAACAACGGTGAAGTTGTGACGATGACTGGCGACGGTGTTAACGACGCCCCTGCCCTGAAAGAAGCGCACATTGGTGTTGCCATGGGAAGAAACGGCACGGACGTCTCTCGCTCTGTAGCAGACCTCACACTTAAAGACGACAATTTTGCAACAATTGTAACGGCAATAAGAGAAGGCAGAACTATCTTCAAGAACATCAGAAAATTTGTCACCTACGAATTGTCTTGCAACACCGCAGAAATTTCAATCCTCTTTTTCGGAGTAGCGCTCGCTCCGCTTCTCGGCTGGCAAGTGCCGCTTCTTCTGGCTCTGCAAATTTTATTTATGAACCTTGTGACAGACAACTTGCCGGCAATCACGCTGGGTTTTAATCCTTACTCTGGCGACGCTATGGAACAAAAACCAAGAAAAAACAGAGATATTCTAAACCGCCGCATGATTTGTCTGCTTCTCTTCAACGGAGCATTGCTGGCCTTGTTCACACTTTCGGCTTATTTCATAAGTTTCAATATCGAAGGAAACGACGCGGCTTATGCTCGCACAACTGCCCTCGTATCTCTAATCATTTTAGAAATCGTTTCTGCATTCAACTTCCGCTCATTCAGAAAAGGCGTTTTGAACCGCTCGCCGTTAGTAAATCCTTATCTGTTCTTTGCGTCTCTGATTTCATTGCTCGCAACAGTACTAATAATCTACACGCCGCTAAGCAATATTTTTGAGACCGTCCCAATCGGAATCAAGGGCTGGCTTGTCGCAATTCTTTTATCTCTTCTCTTAATACTGATTTATGATGTTCTCAAGGCGATTAACAACAAAAAAAGGTTTATTGATTTAGATAGTTCTTAATAATTGACAAATACAATCACGCCGCTTGGCGATAACTTCCCGCTCGTGCTTGCATCTTAGCAGAATATTCATCCAAACTCATCGTTGGAGTATCTTCAAAATTTGAGCGTTTGTTTTTCTTTAACAAATCTTCATAAGGAAGCGAAATCCTCACAATTTTGTATCTTGGAAATTGTGCAGTCGGCAAGGCTCTACTTTCAGATAGTTTCTGCCCTTGAAAATGGCTTGCTCTAAATAATTGTCTGCCTTCCTCAAGGTCTTGTTCTTCATCTCCCAACTGTCTGCCCATATAATTTTCCATTTTTTTACAAAGGCTTTCCATATAAAAACCTTTCTTCACAGTAGATTGTCATGGACCCGCTGGCTGCCTCTCTCAATAACGATTGAAAGATTTAGTTCCGAGGCGGGGACAAACTGTCATGGACCCGCCGAGAATCGAACTCGGGCCTCTTCCTTGCGAAGGAAAAATTCTGCCACTATAATACGGGCCCATTTTGCTTGCAGATACGAGGAACCGCGCAGCGTAAGCGAGCAGGTCCGCAGTGATAGCAAGTCAAAATTCGTTATCTTATCCGCAAAATAAATCAAAATTCTTTATGTTATAAACCTTGACAAATCAGCTGAAAAGTTATCTCGCTCTAAGACGGTCTGGGGCGGTGGTTACTTAATTTAAGCGAGCGCAGCGAGCCCAATTAAATGGATTTATCATCACAGTAACTTTTATAAATCCCAAGTTAGGGTTAATCTCATGAGACTTACTCCGATTGGCGAACGCGTGGTCTTGAAGCAGACTGCGAAAGAAGAACGAACAAGGTCAGGAATTTACCTTCCGAAATCAGAAGATAAAAAAGAAGGAATTATAGTAGAAGTCGGAACATTAAAAGACGGCTCATTAATTCCGTTAAGAAAAGGCGACAAAGTTATTTACGGCGGCTACTCAAGCGAGGAATACGAAGTCAACGGAGAAAAGCTTTTAATAGTTGACTTCAAAGATATTTTAGCAAAGATTGAAGGATAACATGGCAGAAGCAATAAGAACAACAAACACACAACCCGAACAAAAGTATAAGGTAACTAGAAAAGGAAACCCTCTTTACATTCCAATTTCAGAATTTCAGGCAGGAGATATCGTAAGAATTGCTTATCCGCCTGTTGGAGCTATGCGGCTTACAGAAAATCCCAGAGATAAACTTATAGGCAGAAGTATGCCTAAAGGATTTAGCAGAAATATGGGGACCACGCAATCATTTCCAATAAGTCATCTTAGGCCAGATGAAAACGGGGACATAACGGACATTACTTGTCCTTCTTCAAGAGCAGGCTACATGTTAACTTATTTGGACAGGATGCCAAATCTAGTATAACATGGCAAAACAAATAATCTTCGACGAACATGCAAGGTCTTCTTTGATTAAAGGAATAGACAAAGTCGCGAACACAGTCAAAGTAACTCTCGGCCCAAAAGGAAGAAACGTAATTCTTGACAAGCAGCCTTCTCCTTTGATTACAAACGACGGCGTCACAATCGCAAAAGAAATCGAGCTCAAGGACAAATTCGAAAACATCGGCGCAAAATTAATCAAGGAAGTCGCTTCGCAAACCCAGGACAAGGCAGGCGACGGCACAACAACAGCAGTTTTGCTCGCTCAATTGATGATAACAGAAGGCTTGAAAAATATCGCAGCAGGCTCAAACCCAATCGAAATAAAAAAAGGGATTGAAGCCGCGACCGAAAGAATTGTAGAAATCTTAAAAGAAAAATCAACAAGAGTAAGCTCAAAAGAGCAGATTGCACAAGTCGCCACAATTTCCGCAAACGACGACGAGAAAATAGGAAAGTTAATCGCAGAAGCAATGGAAAAAGTCGGCGCAGACGGCGTCATCACAGTAGAAGAAGCAAAGTCAACCGAAACAAATCTCGAGTTAGTCGAAGGAATGCAGCTCGACAAAGGTTACCTTTCGCCTTACATGGCAACCGACCAGGAAAAAATGGAAACATCTTTCGAAGACCCTTACATTCTCATAACAGACAAATCAATTTCTTCAGTGAAAGAATTAGTTCCGGCGTTAGAAGCAGTCTCAAACGAATCTCGTCCATTGTTAATAATCGCTGACGACGTTGAAGGCGAAGCCCTTACAACTCTCGTAATAAATTTATTGAGGGGAGCTATCAAAGTCTGCGCAGTAAAATCTCCCGGATTTGGAGAAGAAAAGCGAGACTTACTCGAAGACATCGCAATCCTCACGGGCGGAAAATTAATTTCAAAAGAGCGAGAAGACAAACTTGAAGACGTCAAACTTTCTGATTTAGGAAGCGCAGCAAAAATAAAAGTCACAAAAGATGAAACTTTGATTATAGAAGGCCGCGGCAAGAAAGACGAAATAGAAAAAAGAATACGCTCAATAAAATCCAGATTGGACTCCGAAACATCAGACTTCTTGAAAGAAGACTTGCAGAAGCGGCTCGCAAAACTTTCCGGCGGAGTCGCAGTAATTAACGTTGGAGCGGTTACAGAAACAGAGTTGAAAGAAAAGAAAATGCGGATTGATGACGCTTTGCACGCGACAAAAGCAGCAGTCGAAGAGGGCGTCGTTTCGGGCGGAGGAATAGCGCTCCTTCATTCAGCAAAATCACTTGAAACGCTTTATCTTCCAAACGAACAATCAGTCGGAGTAAAAATAGTTAAGAAAGCTCTCGAAGGCCCGATAAGGCAAATTGCAATTAATTCTGGAAAAGACGGAAGCGAAGTCCTTGCCAATTTGCAAGGCAAGTCAGAAAGTATCGGCTACAACGCCCGCACAGACAAATACGAAAACTTATTTGAGGCCGGCGTAATCGACCCAACAAAAGTCGTGAGAAACGCTTTGCAAACTGCATCAAGTATTGCCGCATTAGTCCTGACAACCCAAGCCCTCGTCGCAGATTTCGAATCCGAAGACAAAGAAAAAGCAGATTCCAATCCCGCGATAATTATATAAGTCAATAATCAGATTTTACTTTAGCGTGTTCTTTACCCTTCTTGATTTTGTTAGATACGCCGCAACCAAGATATTTATAGAAATATTAACAATAACAATTATCAGATTTGAGATAATAGGAACGTTCGGGTTGTAAATCAATTGTGCTACGATATAATACCAAATAAGGAAAACCGTCCCAACGATTGCAGCAATAATAAAACTCTTTACCGCAAATTTTTTCTTTGTCAAAATCATAAAAATTGTTATTCCAATGAAGATGCAGTACACCAACAAAAGAAATGCCGAGAGATAAACTCCTTGCAGAACGTTTAGAGTAAAGATGTTTGTGATTTTCTGGACCAGAAGTATGAAATTAGATATTCCCGACAGAATGCACATCAGTAGCACAACCAAAAGCCAACCGCCGATTCCTTTAGTCGAATTTCTCATATTTTCCCTCTATAAAATAATAATGCAACGACCTTTATTAATTCTTCTTATTAACCAAGCTGAAATAACCATTGAGTCATACAAATATCAAAATAATATCTAAGAATTCAATTCCGCATCAATAACTTGTTTAATCTGCGAATAAGGCACAGCGCCGCTTATTAGTTTGCCGTTAACAAAAAATGCCGGAGTTCCTCTCACGCCAGCGTTAGTGCTTTCTGTTTGTTCTTTATCAAACCTTGAATCGAATTTGTTTGAGTCAAGGCATTCATTAAGCTTTGTCATATCAGCTCCAGCAATGCCTTCTGCTAGAATTTTCATTTTGCTTAAATCTTCAACGTCTCCTTGGTTGGCGTAAGCCAGCGGATAAAACTTCCAATATAACTCAGAGTTCTGGTCGTTCAAGCACCACGCAACAAGCTGTGCTGGATGCCCTCCGCTGTGTCCGTAAGAATATTTTACAACAAACCTGACTTTTCCCGTGTCAACATAATCCCTCATCATGTTTGTAACAATCGGCTGCCATTCGGGACTTCTTTGCTGCATGTAAGAAACTAATTCCGCATTATCTCCTGAAGCCGCTGCACAAAATGGACATGAGAAATCAGCAAATTCCACGACGGTAACTTTCGCGTTTGAATTTCCTGTTTGCGGATCATCCGCGCCTATCGGAATATTTACCGCTCCAGTTTGTACTCCCAGCTGTCCGCCCGCCTGATTTCCTCCAGAAGTTGTGTTCTTGTTTTGCGAAAAGTAAACAAACGCAGAGATAACTATCAAAGCTATAAGAACGAGAGTTGAATACTTCCATAGGCTGTCCTTCTTTATCGTTATAGTGCCCTTAACCATAAACAAAAAGAAATAAACTTCTATATAAACACTTCTGTTAACGCCGAATTGGCTCCAAATTATTTCTGGATACTAATGCTCGGTTCTTATCCGAAGATTGTTATGTTATTAAATCTGTTAATCGTCTCGTGATGATAATTTTTCGGGCGAGGCGTGGCACTCATCGTTAAGGCTTTAGCTCAAACGTTTGCTAAATCATTCTATGGAACATTCACGCGTTAACATTGATACAAATAATATCCCAGAAACGAGATAAATTTATATACTCCCCTCTCGAAAGACAAAGATAAAAAGAGAAAATGGCAAAACGTTGTATTTATTGTAAGGTTGATCTTTCTGAGGATTCCGTTGTGGACGTTTGTCGTAGATGCGGCATCGGCGTCTGGGGAGAAAAAATGTTCAATGCGATAATCGAAAACATGGAAGGCGCAAAGAAAAACGGCAACCTCTATCAGGGAAGCGTCAGTTATTCACCAGACAAAAAAGCCGCCCCTAAAAAATCAGCACTCGGCTCAATCGCACAAGAAGCTCTCGCAACACAGACATCAAAGCCGGTAGAAAGGCAGCTTGATTCTTACTCGACTCAAAAGGCAGAAATTTCTGAAGAAGATTCCGCAGATTTTCTAGTCGACAAGATTGACAGGTATTAATAAAACATAAAACGCTTTGTCTAAAACTCAATCCTTCTCAAAAGTCAAACAAATTATTATTCTAAATTAAATATTATTATATCCTTCATCACTTTATCTGTTGCAAGAAATCCAATCACAAGTCGGTTCGGGGTGGTAGCGTGATATTTTCCGCCGGCGAGGCGAGACCCGAGCGAACATTCTTTCAGTCCAATGTATTAGTATGATAACTTTCAGGGTGGCGGGGCGGAGAGTTATAATCTAAGTCGGTTCTGATAATTCACGCCAGCTACAAGTTAACAATAGAAAACCCACAACAAGTCGGTTTGGGGTGGGTAAATAATTTTTGAGATGGTAGGGCGGGGAGTTATAAGTTCACCAGCAATCTCATCATAGGAAACTTTAAATAATTCGTTTGCGCTAATGCATAATCAAAAAGAGGACGAATGAAAATTAGTTTTGAGTTCCGCAAGGCATACCTTATTGTAGTTCTTGCATTAGCTGTTGTTTTGAGTGCTGGTTATGTTTTTGCAAGTCTTATAACGCCAATCCGAAATCCAGGACATTATGCTAGCGAACTTCAAAAGTGCAGCGATGGCGAGATTTTAAAGATGGTTGGTGGGACATGGGCATGTGATCCTGGAATAAGCAGCCAATGGACAAACGTCGCAGGTGGAATTAATTATGCTGGCGGTAATGTGGGAATTGGCACGACGACGCCAGGTCAGCCATTAACTGTTAAGAGCGATGCGGGTATGGGTTTGCAATCCGAAAACAGCGGGGACGGAGGAAAACAGATTACGTTTATTAATTCTGATGGAACGGCTAAGAGCATTGTTGGGCGAGGAAATGATAATCAAGAGTGGACAGGAATTACTTCTCTCGGTGCAAGCAGCTGGCAGTTTGTCGTAATGGATACCGGCAAGGTGGGAATCGGAACAGAGGTGCCCCAAGCGAAATTGGAAGTTTATGATTCTGGCACATTTAATCCTGCAGACATAGGAAACGGAGCGCATATCGCAATTGGACACATCAATGGCATTTTAAGTTCTGGTGGAAATTGGGATGCTGTAGGTTTTTGTTCAGGGACTAATGATCCCGCTAATCCGGGCACCCCAGCCCAAATTGGGTGCCAAGGCGTCAATCTCGTGGGAAATATGTATTGGGCAACTAGAAACTCGGACAACAAAATGACTAATTTAATGACATTATACAAGAACGGAAATTTAGGCGTTAATGGAGTGAAACTTGCGCCACAAACTTCTCTTCCTGCATGTAACTCTGCAAACAACGGTTTAATCGTCTATGTGAGCGGCACTAATTGGGTTCGCTCAGAAGGCGGTTGCAACTACTATTCAATCGAACACTGTCCGAATATTTGCACGTATTATACCGATCAGAACGGCAACACTGTTAGCAACTGGATTGATATGGGAAATTGTGGCGCAATTGAAGTAGACGATTGTTAACAAAATATCTAACTCCCTATTATCTTAATCTTTTTTATTCTGCCATCCCACTAATCCAAATAACAAAGTCCATCAAAACGTTTAAAAACTAATTCCCTCAGTAAATTCTATGTTGAAACACAAGTCTCCAAGACAGAAAGGAAAGTTCTCATTCACTAGATTTTTCCAGAAATTCAAGCCAGGCGACAGCGTTGCTGTAGTCAGAGAGCTAAGCATTCCATTGGGTTATTCAAAGCGAATCCAGGGCAGAACAGGCAAAGTCCTAGAAAAGCGCGGCACAGCATACTATGTTGAAATCAAAGACCTCCACAAGCCCAAAAGATATTTAATCAAGCCAATTCATCTAAAGAGAATTGAAGATATGCCAATACACACACAATCAACAACCGTCGGAGGAAGAAAGTAAAATGGCGTCACAACCACAAACGCAAGTAGAGCAAGTAGCACAACTAAGAATGAGCAGAGAGTCATTTTCATTAGTTGTTAAAGGTCTATCCGAAGGGGCACGTGCTTTAGCAGACGCAGAGGATTTTGAGGGTGCAATCTTGGGAATAAATAGAACGAACGTGATATGCAGTAGAGTTTATTTAGGTCTAGCTACACAAGAGAAAAGAGAATTATTATCTTATTTTACTAAGATGCAAGGCACCATAGATGATGCGGCTAGTTATGTGGTAAGGAAGAGAGGGGAAGCTCAAAGATGACAATCCATACAAAACAATTCTTAACACTCGCAGAAGTCAAAGAAATAGTTGACAAAATGGAAGATGGCGAAAAGAATGAGGAAATAAAATCTTATCTCAAGAAATTCACAAAGCTCTCTAAGAAAGATGCGGCCAAGTTAAAAGAAGAGTTAACAGCTCTCAACAATGTCAAAGTCAGAGAAGAAAACATAATCAAGCTCGTCGACATCGTCCCTAAGGACGCAGAAGATGTTAACAAAATTTTCGTTGACACCAGCTTGACCGAAGAGGAAACAAATGCAATTTTGGAGATTACTAAGAAGTATTAACAAAGAAAATGACAGAAGCAACATTATCAATAGCAAAGCTAGAAAGAACATATAGTTTTAACTTTAATTCTATTTTAATTTTGCGAGGTGCGCAATGATTGCGCAAAGAGCACCAAGGCAAAGAACGCTTTTATATGAAGAATTTCAGGGTAGAAAGATGATTGCTATTATGGGTCTTCTGGAAGGCGAGACTAATGGAGTTATGTATGTTGCTTGCGATTCGGACGGAATGGAAAGAGAATGGAATTGCGGAACGCTTGAAAGAGGTAATGAGAGTTTGGCGGGGGAGATAGCAGACATCGTTAGCAAAGGATACGAACCAATATTTGATTACACATTAGGCGGAGCTTTAAGGCCCGTGCCAGAAGGGCCAAGACAGATCATATTAAATTTATTAAATCAAAGAGACCGAGGAGGAAAGTAAGTAAAATGAGAGTATACGATGACTCAAACAGATACGTAGGAGAATATGACATATTAATCCCAGCAGAACAAGTTGATAAATTCGTAAAAAAAGTTATGGCCCTTTCTAAAAAGAAGATAGATCAACTTTGGCACGAAACAAGATATATCTACAGCGAGAAAGATAATAATTTAGCATTGCCAAATGAAAGGATAAATAAAATAAAGAACGATTTTGATTTTGCTAAAAAGGATTTTCTTGGTGTAATAGGAGACATACCAGGAGATGAGTTGGAAGTTATTAGTATCTTTTTAAATAGTCTAAAAAACATCGAGGCTAAGAAATAAAATGTCCGAGAAAGAAGACTATGCGATAGTATTGGATTACCTGCCGTACGGTTATCCAATGGAAAAGCACACTAATCCCATAGCTCAAGCCATAGGCATAAAAACTTTTTCCCTTCTCGAATTAATTCCTCGGAGAGGCGTTACTCTCGAAACAAAAGAAAAAGTTTATATAGGCCCAGATAAGAGAGATAAGATATACTACATCGCAGGTAGGCTCCATCGTGAGAAGCTTACAGAAACTGCAAAGATCCAACTGCAAGAGTTCGTTGAGGCAGTGGTTGGGGAGCAGGAGAAAACCTTCGTGGAATTCTTCAACAATGCTCAAGCCATCAACACCCGCCTACATCAACTTGAACTCCTGCCAGGTTTTGGAAAAAAACACACAAAGGAAGTTATGGATGCGCGAAAAGAAAAAGCGTTTGAAAGCTTCGAAGACATCAAGGCAAGGGTCAAATCAGTTCCCGATCCAAAGAAAGCCATTGAAAAACGGTTCATCGAAGAGCTTACAGTAAGGCAACGCTTCAATCTGTTCACGCACTAAACACATAAATCAATAATGACAAGAGACCAATCAACAACAGGAGAAGCACAAACACAAAATCCCATGAGGGTAGAAGAGCTTCTAGCAAATAATCCAAATTATACTATTTCAGACGGTTTTATCAGGCCAGTAACGGGCGGATCTGCTAATAGGCTTGTTGACCTTGCTGTAGTTGGTAAAGACAGAATTCCTGTAATAACTTATTCCCCGGCCAGAGGACTTTTAGTTGCTCTTGGACAATCAAATCTGGCAGGTTATCTAATGAGATTTGGAATCCAAACAAGAGAGCAAATGACAGGCTCGAACGTTCCAGATATATACGCAGGATTTGGAAGTCAACTATTAGCTTTGGCACATAGACTCCGACCAGAACAGGATAGAATGGTATCAGAAGAATTACAAAGAGGTCAACAAGGATAAAATGGCCGGCCGAGAAAAACAATCGCCAAAAGAAGACCAGAAGCAGCAGAAGCAGAAAGAAGAGTCTGCTGAAAAGAAAAAGCAAAGCATGCGTCATGAAGAAGAAAGCGAAGAGATGCTCATCAGAATTTCTGGCTACGATATTCCGGGAAGCAAAAAACTTCTCGCTGGCCTCACCAGAATAAAGGGTGTCGGCTGGGCAATATCGAACGCGGCCTGCTTAAAGCTCGGTTTCTCGAGAGACAAAAAAATTGCCGAATTATCAAAAGATGAAATAAAAAAGATAGAAGAATTTTTGAAAAATCCAAGCGTTCATGACTATATGAAAAATCGCCAGAAAGACGAAGAGACCGGCGAAACGCATCATTTTGTTGGAACAGACCTTGAGATGAGAAAAGACTTCGACATCAGAAAGATGAAGAAAATCCGTTCTTACAAAGGAATCCGTCACACTTCAGGCCAGCCAGTCCGCGGTCAGAGAACTCGTTCGCACTTCAGAAAGAAAGGCCAGCTCGTCGCAGTCAGAAAAAAGACAGAAGCCGCGCCAGCAGCAAAGCCAAAGCCAGCAGGAGGCAAGAAGTAAATGGCTTGGGGAAGTAGAATTCACGGGGCGATAACAAGAAGGTTAAGGGAATTAATAACTCATAGAAAAGTTGTAACTTTAAATGTTTTTGATGAACAATCCACCAAAGTACCAAGATACTCTCATGAAGGAAAATTAATTTATAGCGGCCGAGGATATTTCCTTGTACCTAATGAGGGCAGCGAGAGAATAAAAATTGATGTTCGTTCTGTTACCGCTATTCAAGGCCAGGTCATAAATAGAGATGCAAGTTATCTGACTAGTCATGTTGAAGGGGCAAGTGCAAGATGATACGCAAAAAAAATCTTTACCGAAGGCCATTAAAGCCGTTTGAATCTGTAAGAATCAAGGAAGAGAACGAGATAGCTAAAAAATACGGCCTGAAAAACAAAAGGGAAATTTGGAAAGCGATAGCAAAGGTAAATTATTATCGCGGAAGGGCAAAGGCACTCGCGAACATGCCTCATGAAGAGCAAAACGTCCTGTTCAAAAAACTCCAAGCTCTTGGTTTGAAAGTTGAAACCATTGCCGATGTTCTCGACCTTAACGTCGAGAGCCTTCTCCAAAGAAGACTTCCCACAATAATGGTCCAAAAGAAACTCGCAACAACTCCAAAGCAGGCTCGCCAGATGGTTACTCACAAATTAGTGAAGATAAATTCCAGCACGGTTAATTCCCCAAGTTATCTCGTTCCTGTTTCAGAAGAAAATAAAATAGAAATAAAAAAAGCAACAAGGAAAGCAAAGCCGGTTGCCGAAGATGCAGTAACAGAACCCCAACCTGAAGCCTTGTCAGAAGAAGAACTCGAAGAAGCTGAAGGAGTAGAAGAATAATGGCAGAAGAAGAAACAAAAGAAAATGCGAAAGAAGAAATCGTTCAGGATGCAGCTGATATCAGTTCGCCAAAGCGAGGAGCTTCGCAGCAAAGCGAGAAAGCCCGCAGCAAGAGCGAATCTGAGACAGAAGAACATGCAGAAGATATCCAAGAAATAGATTTATCTGAAGAAAAGGAATCTAAGTCGAAAGCAAAAGACGAAAAAGTCGGCATCGCTTACATCAAAAGCTCGGGCAACAACACGATGGTTCACATTACTGACCTTGCGGGCAGCACAATCTCGCGAGTTTCCGGCGGAATGATAACAAAGCATTCAAGATTAAAATCAAATCCAACTATCGCAATGTTCGTCGCCAAGCGCGCAGCAGAAAGGCCGCGTGACCTGGGCTTTACAAAATTGTATGTCCGGATGAAAGGCAAAACCGGCGAAAACCACGGTCCCGGAGCGAACGCAGCAATAAAAAGTCTGAACAAAGAGGGCTTCGACATAATAAGCATATTAGACACAACTAAAGTCCCGCGCGGAGGCCCAAAGAAGAAAGGCGGAAGAAGGGGAAGAAGAGTCTAACAGTAAACCTTAAAATCCCAAATTCATAATCATAATCATGGAAACAATACAAAACATAAACGAGATGCTTGTCTTGAGGATAGACGCGAACCTTCCTTTAGCAAACGCAATTCGCCGGTCTCTTTCTGATGTTCCAACTCTCGCGATTGACGATGTCGAGGTTTACAAGAACGATTCCGCGCTTTACGACGAGATAATCGCAAATCGTTTGGGAATGGTCCCATTGAAAACAGAAAAGTCAATGTCCCCAAAGACAAAAATCGACATGAAACTTTCAAAAAAAGGTCCTGGCCAGGTTTATTCTGGCGATCTTGAAGGCCCAGCCACAGTCATCTATCCAAAAATTCCAATAACTCTTCTTGGTGAAGGTCACAAACTCGAATTAATGGCAACAGCAACTCTCGGCATCGGAAGAAGCCACGCCAAGCACATTCCAGGACTCTGCTACTATCGTTACATCCTCGAAGTAAAGTCGTCTCCTCAAATTGACGAAATAGTTGAAAAGTCAAAAGGATTAATCAAACCGGAAAAAAAAGTAAGCAAGTGGCTATGCGACATAAACGAAGCAATAATAAAAGAAATTGAAAAGCTTGACAAGGGCGCAGTGACCGACAGCTCAGAAATTCTGTTCATAATCGAATCTTACGGCAACATGCCCGCAAAAGATATTTTGTCTGAAGCCGTCAAAGCTCTCGAGCACAATTTGGATGAGTTCGAAAAAGAACTTAAGTAAATTAAGATTTATTCTAAAATAATTTAACTTGCAACTCTTTGTATTTCCGGTTGAGCAAATCCTCTCAAATTTTCATCAGCATAAACTCCCAAGTAAATGGGAGTTCTCTTTTCTGCTGTCCCGCGCCAAAAATTTGTCCAATTTGGTTTTACAATTTCAGTCGGCACAATCACATAGTCGCGACCCCTGTCTCCGAAAGGACCATCTTCGCGAATATCCCAACCAAATTCCGTTTTATCTGAGGGCAGCATAGAGCCAGCATAACCTTCATTAAGCCTTTTTATAAATCCAGTTCCTCGCCGTGCAAATTCGACACTATCGTTTATCTCTTTACATAATTTCCATGCTCCCTCTGGGTCATAAGTAGAATCAATAGTTATCCCAGAATAAGTCCAGCTTCTTCCCAAACCCAGATTATCAACTAAACTTCCTCCAAGAAATAGTCTTGGTCTTGCAAATTTAGTAACTCTGGTAAATTCGTTATCACGTAAGACACTAACAACTCTTCTCATCGATTCTCTGTCTTCTGGTCTAAATAATCCTTCAAACGCTCTGAAATCATCATTCGTAACATCAATGTGCATAAATTCTCATCTTGCTTCAATTATTTAAACATTTATATCCTTAATCTCATTTCTCAAAAATTAATTCTTATACGTCACTTCTAATCTCGGTCCGGAACCAGTTCCGAGTTCACTCGAATAAAATGGCGCGTATGCGTTATTATTTACATTTGCAAGGTTTCTTGTGCTTAACATAAATCCGCAGTTCGTTGTTGAGCCACTTACCCATCTGTTAACCGCAGTGGTCACATCAAATTCAACAGAACTGGCAACATCAAATTTTATTTGTCGTGCAGCAATATATATGCCGCTCGACGGGCTGTTCAGCCAGGTCAAACTTCCTTCATTCCAGCTTTGATCATTGACGTAACTCAGCGTAGTTGTCCCAATAGGTTTTAAATCTGTATTGTTAAATGCCGTCGTTAGCAAAAGTTCAGCATCAGTAATTGTAGCTCCCCGTGGAATACTTCCAACATTAAATTTAATGAATGCAGTATAATAGTCGTCTCTTCCCGCTCCGAAATTAACTTTTCCTGTATTTAAAGTCCCACCTGAACCGTAATTTTTTTCAGGACTAAGCGTGCTAGTGTAAGCATCATCGCTCGGATACAGTGTTATTGTCTTCCCGGAACTCGGCGATGGCGTGCTCGGAGTGTTAGGTGTACTCGGCGTGCTTGGAGTACTCGGCGTAGAAGGCGTATATGAATTAGGATCACTTCCACCAGATTGATCGGCATAATATGGAACTATACATCCTCCGACAGACAGTGTTGCACCCGCCAAAAGCGCAACCAATCCATTTCTTTTCATAACAAACTAAATGCTAAGATATTTATATACTTTTTGCAGAAATTAACTAAATGCGGGATTGCCGGAGCGGTCAAACGGGCTGCCTCGAGGTGGCAGTAGCTTAGTGCTTGCACAGGTTCGATTCCTGTATCCCGCATATCAAATCGAAGATTTGATTATTCGCGACAGCGAATCGCGGCCGCTGGGTTCGCTAAGACCCGCAGGAGGTCTTGGCTATTCCTGTATCCCGCATCATCTCACTCAACAAAAATCCCCCGTCTTACTCAACAAAAATCCCAGGCCGTCCAGGTTTGACCTTGGCAGATTTATTCTGCGGGTCATACTTCTTCGCATCGTTAACCGCAAACACGAAAACCTCCCTGCTCACGCGCCGTGAAATCTCAGAAGCAGAATAAAATTTAACTTCATGAGGCAAAACATAAACATACACGCGCTCACCATTAACAATTCGTAATATATTCAAAACATCTGCAACAGTCTTTTCAACAGCCTGCTCTTCTTTCTCAAACTCTTCATTTATCTTCTTCTCGTCAACTTTCGGCCAAGACTCCAACGAAATAAATCCATTATTTCCCAGCTTAGACCAAAGTTCTTCTGTCAAAAACGGGCAATAGATATGCAGCAGTTTCAAAAAGCTCTCCGCTGTTTTTTTGTCAATTTCTTTTCCTGAAAAATAATCAAACAACTCTCTCAGCTTAATCACCGCAAGATTATGCTTGAAATTTTCAACATATTCTGTGACTTCTTTTATCGTCTTATTCAGTTTGCTTTCTACTCTCGCATCCGCTTTTCCAAATTTCACATTATCAAAATAATCATAAATCCTGCTCAGAAATTTATTGCTTCCAAGAACAATCTTCTCATCCCACGAGCTGTCCTTATCCGGACTTGCCAAGCTGACAAGCGCCAGCCTTAGTGTATCTGCCCCAGATTTCTCTATAGTTTCAAAAGGCTCAACGATATTTCCTCTCGACTTGCTCATCTTCTCTCCATCTGCTCCATGAACAATTCCTTGCGTGAAATACCTCAACGCAGGCTCATCAAACTTCAAAAGTCCAAGGTCTCGCAAAAACTTTGTGTAAAACCGAATGTAAATCAAATGCATCGTGATGTGCTCCGGCCCGCCAATATACTGGTCAATCGGCGCCCAATAATTTGCTTTCTTCTCATCAAAAATTTTCTTATCATTTTTTGGGTCCGTATATCTAAGATAATACCACGATGAATTTGCAAAAGTATCCATCGTGTCAGTTTCCCTTCTCGCCTTTTCTCCGCACTTCGGACATTTCGCGTCAATAAATTTTTTATTAGTTGTAAGAGGATTTCCTTCGCCAAATTTTACATCTTTGGGCAATTCAACTGGCAGCTCTTTTTCAGGCACAGGAACAATTCCGCACTTCTCGCAATAAACAATTGGAATCGGAGTTCCCCAATATCTCTGTCTCGAAATCAGCCAATCTCTAAGCTTATAGTTGAAAGTTTTCTTCCCTAGCTTCTTCTTTTCCATCCACGTCGTAATTTCTTCAATCGCTTCTCTGCTGTTTGAATAATCAAACTCTCCAGAGTTAATCAACTCACCTTCTTCGGTAAAAGCGCGAGACATTTTCTCAGCATTCAATTCATATTCAAACGGTTTCACTACAACTCTTATTGGAATTTTGTACTTTTTAGCGAACTCAAAATCTCTCTGGTCATGCGCAGGCACAGCCATAACCATCCCGCATCCATAATCAGCGACGACAAAATTTCCTGTATAGACCGGAACTTTCTCTCCATTCACAGGATTTATTGCATAGCTTCCCGTGAAAGCGCCTTCCTTCTCCAGATTCTCAATATCTTTCTCGCTTGTCGATTTAACTTTCTTCAAGAAAGCATCAACTTCTTTCTTCTGCTTTTCAGTCACTAGCTCAATAAGTTTAGGATGCTGCGCAGACACAACCATGAAAGTCACACCAAAAATTGTATCCGGACGAGTTGTGAAGATTGACCACTTTTTTCCGTTTATATCAAAATCAATCTCCGTCCCGTAGCTCTTGCCAATCCAGTTCAGCTGTCTTTTCTTCGCGTTCTCAGGCCAATCAAGTTTCTCCAGACCATTAATCAGCTCTTCCGCATAATCTGTTATCTTGAGAAACCATTGTTCAAGATGTTTTATTTCTACGTTAGTATCCTCATGTCTCCAGCATTTTCCGTCCACAACTTGCTCGTTCGCCAGAACAGTATTGCACTTTCTGCACCAATTCACAGGCGCTTTTTTTCTGTAAGCAAGTCCTTTTTTTAACATCTGAAGAAAAATCCATTGGTCCCATCTATAAAATTCCGAATCGCTCGTCTTTACCATTCTGCTCCAGTCATAACTCCATCCCATCGCCCTTTGTTGTCTCATAAAGTTAGCAATTGACTTCTTTGTGTATTCCTCTGGGTGCGTTCCTGCTTTTATCGCCGCATTCTCCGCAGGCAGTCCTAAAGAATCATATCCTATCGGATACAAAACATTGTACCCTTGCATTCTCTTGAACCTTGCAAAAATATCTCCCAGGGAAAATACAAAAGCATGACCGATATGCAATCCTTCGCCAGAAGGATAAGGAAACATATCAAGAACATAAAACTTTTTCTTCCCTTTTTCTTCCTTGATCTCGAAAATCTTTTCTTTCTCCCATTTGTCCTGCCATTTTTTTCCTATTTTAGAAAAATCAGTTCTTACCATGCTAAACAAATACGAAAAAGGAATTTAAATCTTGCTCTATGGAATGATTTATATATGAAATAGATTTCATGTATGCCAATTATGAAAATAGCATTTTTCGAGATAAAAGGGTGGGAAAAGGAAATACTTAAGCGCGCTTTCAAGAAAGACAAACCATTATTTTTTAGCGAGCCATTATCTGAGGAGAATCTATCAAAGATTAAAGACTTCGAAACAGTCTCTGTCTTTATAGGCTCAAAAATAAATAAGAGTATCATCTCGCGCCTTAAAAAATTAAAATTAATTGTTACTCGTTCAACAGGATTCGATCACATCGAGATAAAAGAATGCAAGAAAAGAAAAATCGCAGTTTTCAATATTCAATCTTACGGAGAAAATACCGTCGCTGAACACACCTTTGCGTTGATTCTTGCTCTTTCCAGAAATGTTCACAAATCTTATCTCAGAAATCTCAACCACGATTATTCCATTGAAGGTCTAAAAGGATTTGACCTCAAAGGCAAAACACTCGGTGTCATCGGAGCAGGAAGCATCGGGAAGCACGTCATAAGGATTGCCCGCGGATTTGAAATGAACGTCCTGGTATATGACCATCACGTTGACGAATTCCTTGCCGAGCAATTAGATTTCAGTTACGTTCCTTTAGACAAGCTTCTGGAAAAATCTGATATCATCACATTGCACATTCCATACAGCAAAGAAAACCACCACCTCATAGGCGACAAAACAATAAAGAAAATGAAGAAAGGGGCGATTTTGATAAACACTTCTCGAGGAGGAATAGTCGATACAGAATCTTTAATCAAAGCACTAAACTCAAAACAGCTCTCCGGAACGGGCCTTGACGTTTTGGAAGGCGAAGAACTAATAAAAGAAGAGAAACAGCTTCTTTACGACGAGAAAAATCTCAAGTCGTTGCAGCAGCTCGTCGAAGATCACATCTTGCTTTCAAAAGACAACGTCGTATTCACTCCCCATATCGCATTTTATAGTCAGGAAGCTCTTGAGCGCATAGTTCACGAAACAATAAACATCATCCAAAATTTCTTGCAAAACAAGTCAGATACCAAAGGAAAAGTCTGCTAATCTTAATCCTTCTCCAACTTCTCAATTCTCTTCTCCAATTCTCTGAATTTCTCAAGCAATTCTTTGTGCCCTTTTCCAATCTCCTCATCCATTGACTTTACAAAGTCAGTAAGGTAAGCGTTAAACAAAGTGCTAAGCTTCCCGCCAAACAAGCCAAGCTTTTTCTTCGCCTGCTTCAGCAATTCAGAATCAACAGTTACATTAACTCTTATCTTTCTTGCCATGCACATCAATACACACTTTGGTATAAAAACCTTTTCCTTCAGTTAGGTTTAAATACCGCAGAAGTTCCGTCTTGGAATGCACAAATTAAGCAAGACAAAACTAAAAGAGCGTTTAAGAAAAAAAACTAATCCAGTTTTAGTTGAAACCCTGGACGCAGCAATTAGAAATCCAAGTTGGAGAGACGTCGCAAAAATCATATCTGGCTCAACAAGAAACTACGCATCAAAAAACTTATTTGAAATAGACGAGGTAACAAAAACTGGCGATACTGTCATTATCGTAGGAAAGATTCTGAGCAAAGGCGAATTAACAAAGAAAATCAGAATCTGTGCTCTCGCGATTTCAGAAAAAGCAAAAGAAAAACTCAAATCATCCAAGTCAGAAATCGTCTCAATCCTCGAAGAGATAACTAAAAATCCAAAAGCTGAAGGAATTAAGGTGTTAAGATGACAGAAAAAATAATAATCGATGCAGAAGGCGGAGTAATGGGAAGGATTGCAGCATTCGCTGCGAAGCAAGCCCTCTTCGGAAAAGAAGTTGTAATCGTTAACTGCGAGCACGCTGCAATTACCGGCAGTCCAAGAAGAATAATTGAAGGCTATCAGCAGAAAAGAGGTCGCGGCGGCACAGCCCAAAGAGGTCCATACTTTCCAAAAAGTCCAGAAAGAGTAATGAAACGAACAGTCCGCGGAATGCTTTCCCACACGCAATTTCGAGGCAGGGCTGCTTTCAAAAGAGTAATTTGTTACGACGCTGTTCCAGCAGAATATCAAGCTTCAAAAAAAACCTCAATGAAAAGAGAAATCAAAACTAAATCAATCAATCTGGCAAGATTGAGCAGGGAATTATAATGGCTAAGAAATTAAAATCTCCGGAACAAATGATTTTCGCAGGAAAGAGAAAGACTGCCGTCGCAAAAGTTAGAGTCCACCCAGGCAATGGTTTAATTTATTTTAATTACCTCCCGCATATCGAATTAGGAATGTTTCACAAGCTCGCATTGATAGAGCCAATCAGAATTTATCAGCAAGTCCTTGGCGAAGAGCCAAAATATGATTTTCACGTTAAGGCAGTCAGCGGCGGAAAAGAAGCGCAAATTCAGGCAGCAAGACTCGCGATTGCAAGAGCATTGCTTGAAATTTCTGGCTCAGACATTCTTAAGAAAGCATACATTAGCTACGACAGAAACATAATCGTCCAGGACTCAAGAAGAAAGGAAGCTTGTAAGCCCGGCGACTCAAAGGCAAGAGCAAGAAGGCAGAAGTCGTATAGATAACTACTTTGCAGTATAATTTATTTTATAAACTACATAACTCGTTTATTTTTATGCAAACAAATCATCCATTGGACGCTGTAGAAATAAGAGGAAACGACCCAGAAAAAGTGCGCGGTTTATTGAGACTTTTACCTGTAAATACATTTCCGTTTGTTAGAGAATTTCAAAAAGGTTCTGCCGAACTTAAGGAAGAGTATTGTGGGCAGATTGGAATATATGCTCAAGAATCGCCCTATGTTGGAAAAAACGGGGGAGTCATGCTAATCATAATAAATGAACATTTATTTGGCAATCCAACAACTTCAGAGGACAATCCTTTATTGAGAGTTCCAAATGGGGCCACAAATATTTTGATTGTCCCTCCAAGACAGTCCCCTTTAAAGAAAGATCATCCTTTCATGGGCACAGAATTTTCATATCGAGGAGTAGATTATCTTCTCGGATATGAATTAAGCGGTGGAGCACATGCAGCGATCATTAATACTTTAGTTGCCGCTCAACGGAATTGATTTTCTCCATCACCCAATATCTATAAAAACCCTTTCCCCTAAAAACAAAAATGGAAAAAGAGATGATAAACTTTATAGAATCAAATAATTTGCAGCCATTCAATAGAACCAAGACTCCAACAAAAGTCGCAGACCAAGCCATCTTCAAAACCAAAGACGCAAAATCAGTCCACAATCGCGCGCTACAAGTAATTTCAAGGCAGTTCGCTTTTTCTGAAACATCTAATCTCCTGGATTATTTTGACACTTTCCCAAATGAAAAAGAAATCGCAACAAAACAAAATTTCTTCAAACAACTTTCTTCACAAAGCAATGAATTTCTCTTTCAACTAAAACAACCAAAGTCATTCTGGAATCCAGATTACGGAATCGTCGTTGTAACCGAAGAAGATTCAACTTTTCAAACTTTGCAAAAACTCGGCTGTAGTGTCAAGTTTCTCATAGATGAAACCGACTTGGCCGATTTAGAAAGATACGACATCGTTCAGGTTTTGGACTGCGAAAATTTCTCTCTCGCATTGGAAAAACTTCCTCAAACTGTTTTTCTAAAATCCTCTGAAGAAGCTTATCTCGAGCGGCACGTCCGCACTCTTTCCGGCTGGAAAGAAAATCTCGAGCTTCTAAAACAAATTCAATCTTCCGAAATTAAATCTCTCGTCAAAGAATTATCTTCTCTTTCATACTTGTTCAATAAGACAGAAAGCAAAAAACTGACACGAGAATTTGTAGAACAAAAACTAGAAGAGATTAAATCTGAAATCGCAAAAAAAGTCAAGGAGTTCAACATCTCGGGAGATTTGCTTCTCGAAGTCCTAAATAAAGGCACTCTCCCAGTAGAATTAAAAAAAATCGTCAAGGAAGCAATTTCAAAGTCAGGTCTTCAGGAGAATATCTTTTTGCAGCAAATTCCAGTTCAGATAGATGAGAAAGAGCTTGAAAAAGAAATTCGAAATCAGGATTTGAACAAATTCGCAAACTCTGCTGAAGAAATAAAAAAGAATTCAAAGATTCTTGTTCAAATTCCAAGGAAAATTCGCGAGCTCGAGATTCAACTTTTATTGTACGACTTCAAAAGCACGCTCTCCGAATGGATGCAGAAAAAGAGTTTTCCAACCATTTCAAATGAGTTATCTCTTGAAGAATCCGCAAATGAATTTCTTGAAGCTCCTCTTCCAATCAGCTTCTATCTTAACGATAAATCTAGATGCTCAATGCTCACCGGCGCGAACTCCGGAGGCAAGACAACTCTAGTTGAGCATATCATTCAGTTGCTTTCTTATACTTATCTGGGCCTGCCTGTCAATGGAAAATTCACCTCTCCGTTATTCACAGAGCTTTACTACTTCGCAAAAAATAAAGGCAGCATGAACAAGGGCGCATTCGAAACTCTTCTCACTCAACTCTCAAAAATTACTCCCGGAGATAAAACATTAATTTTAGCAGACGAGATTGAAGCAGTTACCGAGCCTGGCGTCGCAGGAAAAATTATCGCCGCATCAGCTCAGTATTTCATAAAACAAGGTTGTTTCATCGTCTTCGCAACTCACCTCGGCCAGGAAATACAAAAAATCCTCCCGGACAATGCAAGAATCGACGGCATTGAAGCAAAAGGCCTTGACGAATTCAACGAATTAATTGTTGACCACAATCCAGTCATCGGCAAACTCGCAAGTTCAACTCCAGAGTTAATCGTAGAAAAAATGTCAAAGAACTCCAAGGGAGATTATCTAAATTTCTTGAATGATTATTTGAAGAAGTAAATTTGATTAACAAATTAAAACCCATTAATAAAAATGCCCAAATCATTAACCGTTCCGTCATGATATTTTTTGGTGGGGTGGTGGGGCAATTATTCAGATAAATTATCATAAAAGTAGCTATTCGCTCCAACCATTATTCACTTTCTTCATTATTTTGAGAACTCCGGGCTTGAACTTTTCTTTCCAGAATTCAGTAGAGCCATCAATAAATTCTCGTTCCAGCTTCGCGTCTTTTGTCAAACCTGCAAGAGCATTTGAACTGCTCAACGCCAAAGCACCCTTGATTAAATCTTGAATTTCCTTTCTTTCTTTCTCGTCAAATAAATTCGCTTCAGTTATGTTTATCAGATACTGCGGATTTGGCATCAGCAAACTGTGAAGGTAATTCACCCAGACATTAAAAGTGTCTCTGATTCTCGCGCACATCTGTCTTGAAAAATGGTCGCTTACAAATCCTTCGCTCAAAACATAATCTACAATAAAAAATATGTCATCAACTTCCTTGAAATCAGCTTTAAACCCAAGCTCTCTTTTTACCTCTTCAAATTCTTCTTTCGTCTGTCTAATCAGCTCTTCTTTTTCTTGTTTGTTCATCTTCCAAGATATTTCTAACTCTATTTAAAGAATTCTATTTACCTAGAAAAACTTAAAAATCTTCTTTCTTTATTCTTTCAATGAGAACAAAAATCATTCGTCTTTTTAGCTATGAAGGATTTATCCTTATAGGCATCTTAATGAGTTTCGGCGTAATAATCAAGCTCTTAGGAGTTTACAGCTTCTCATCCGATTGGTTCTGGCTTCTCGCCGGAATCGGCTTGGTTGTGGAAGGAACAATTTCTATGGTAAAGCAAAGACGTTTTGACAAAAAATACAAGGTTATTGAAGTTAGTCAAGACGAAAAATAAATTCATATAATCCGTTAACGCAGAGGACAGGCTTTCTGAGATATGGAACAAAAGACAATATCGCACATTTCAACAACGAATTAATTTTTATTTATTCACTGAAAATTTAAGCTATCTTATTTTTACTATCTTAATTCCTAGTTCTCCTTAACATTATCTCGTTCCATCAAAATGTCAAACGGATTCTTGACTTTCTTTAGCTGATCGCTCGATACATGCGTGTAAACCTGCGTTGTGCTCAACGACGAATGTCCCAGCATTGCCTGAATAACCCTAATGTCAATTCCCTGCTCAAGCAGGTGCGTCGCAAAACTGTGCCTCAATGTGTGCGGAGTTGTCTTCTTGGTTATCCCAGACCTCCCGCTCGCACCCTTAATAATCTTCTGAATATTTCTCGTCGTTAAAGGTTTGTTTTTAGAAAATACAAATTCATTTTCTTTTCCTTTGCTTTCAAAATATTCTTTCAACTCTTTTGACAAACTTTCTGACATCATAAAAAGTCTGTCCTTGCTTCCTTTTCCTCGTCGAACCCATCCGGTCTTGTCCTCGAGATTCAAATCAGACATTTTTAGGTTCACAAGTTCAGAAACTCTCAGCCCGGTCGAATAAAGCAGCGAAACAATCAGCCTCGACTTTACAGTATCCGTTGACTCAATTAAATCCCTTACCTCATTTTTAGTCAGAACCTCCGGAAGTTTCTTGTCTTTTTTTGGCAGCGGCACGCCCACAAAATCTTTTTTCAAAACTTCTTTATAGAAAAATTTCAGCGCAGCCGCAGCAAGCATAATCGTGTTCTTCGATTTCGAATCGAACATATCAGATAAGTACATTTTGACATCATCTTCGTTCAATTCTCCAGGAGATTTTTTAGACTGATTCAGAAATTTCTCTACGAAAAACGTATAGTTCCGAACAGTCAGCGGCGAAAACCCGCGAATTTTCAACTCAGCTTTTAGCTTGTTAACGACCCCCATTAACACCTCATTTGACTCCAGCCTCATTAAAACGAACCTCTATTTAAAAGTTATTGCTCTGGCATGTATACAAATCCTTATATATCTATTTCAATACAACCGATTATGGCAGACAGTGAAAAGCTAAGGCTGGCGGTCATTGCTGGCGCATCTCATGCGCTGAAATACCGAGAGGAAAATCCAAGAGCAGACGACAGAGAAGCCCTGAAGTTCGTCACGGAAAAAATAAACGCAATTCTAAATGAAATCGAAGAAGATTAACCATGTCCTAGCTCAATTCCCTCGCTCATTAATCTTTTTCCTAAAGCGTCGTATAGAAATCTTCTCGCATCAAATTCATAATAATTAGGTTTGAAATGCGGGGAGTAGGATTCGAACCTACGAAGGCACTAAGCACACAAGATTTCTCGCGAAATCCTATCTTAACTCTTCCTCGCGGAAAAGCGACGTCTTAAGTCTTGCCCGTTTGACCACTCCGGAATCCCCGCATGATGAAGAGATTCTGGAGAATCGTTAGATTCATCCGGAATCCCCGCATTACATTCTCGAAAGAAGTTACTATTTTAAAGGTTACTAATCTCTTACATTGTAAAGTTAGCGGTTGGTGAAGCAGATTACAAAAATATTTAAACGCAGGTCTCATAGTTTTATCATGGTTACGGCACAGGGAGATTTCTGCTAACTTTAACATCCTAAATTAAGTTAGTTCTAATCTTTCTGTGCTGATTTCCAAACCACCAAAACCTTTAAATATATAATATATATCTATTTCTCAAGGATGTTAAAGTTAGAATAGCAACTACAAATTTGTTGTTGCTTGTAGCTTGACAATCTTATGTTTGCCAAAGAGGTGAACATTAAACTAAATTGCAGGAGGAAAAAATAAATGCAAAAACAAATAGAAGTTAAGACAGAGCAAGGCATTAATTTAAGCCAAAGAATAATTATGCCGACACACAGAGAGCTGTTGAAATCCAAGCAGTATAATTTGCCGATAGTTTCTCTAAGTCCATTCGCTGTTTTCGTCAAGAAAATGGCTTCAACTCAAAGGCATAATTGGATTGGTAATATTAATGTTGATAAGCAGGCAATACAGGATATATGCAAGGATTTTGGTTCATACGATTTCTTAATAAATTTTCAATTTAAAAAACAAACCGACTTTAATCAAAATGAAACGGATTATTTTGAGCAAGTTCAACAAATTCCAGAGCTATCGTATATTTGCATGAATGAAAAAAGTGTAAATCAGACGACACAAGAATTTGAGCAACAGCTTAAAGGTTGGAAATTGCGAAATGCTGAAAAGTTCGTTGTTCCAGTAATAGAATCTGCAACTAACGAAAAAGTGAAGAAAATCGCAATAATGAAAAGAGAAGATATAAAGCGATGTGCTGTTATTTTCCGAAGTTTTATAACTGAAGAAGATAGAGCAAATTTAAGCCGTATATTAGCCAACCTAAGAATAGCCAAAATCTACTCAATAGTTTTCGGAGTTAATCCGAAGAAATGGTCTAAAACTGCAGTTTCAATGTATCTTCCGCCATTACAATTTGAAGCAAACGCCATATCATCTTGGATTGCGTGGGGCGGAGCCAAAGTTCCATTAGAGCTTTTGTGTTCCGACTGGATTTATAGGTTGTCCAATTTTGCCGATAGTGGTCTTGCGAGTTACAATGGTTCTGGTAGAAAGAATTTTCTTACTGGAAATTCAAGCGTATCTTTTAATACTGCATTAAGCCAAATTGACACCGTAAACCAAGCGAGCTTATTAGCACAGAGTTTTGTCTTAATACCCGAAGTTCAATTTAAACGCCTCTTCAATTAATGGGTTTTTGTCTGGGTAGTAATCCCAAAGCTGAATCCATAATTTATTGAGGTATTTTTTTACTTTAATTTTTTCTTTCTTTTTTATTTCATTATTTTTAAACTTTCTTTCCAATTCTGCATCCGCTAAGTCTAAAGCAAAAACTCTTTTTTTCCATTCAAAATATCTATCATCGTCTTTTCTTATTTCCATTTTCAATTAATTTAAGTTTATTAGAAAATAGCCAAGCATGGACTATTTCTTGTAATAACTTAGATTTATTCATAACATATTTCTCCAATGCTTTATTGAACAAGTCAAAATCTTCTTGCTTTAATGTAAATTTTATTTGTCGGTCTGATGGCATTATTTAAAGTAGCTACATTAATATATAAAAGTATCTACCTTTAAAATTAAAAGTAACTACGCAGTATAGAAAGATTTATATACTACATATATCTATTATATACATGGAGAATAAAGTTAGAGAAGCAAAAAAAATTAAAGATGAGTTAGACAAACTCGGTATTGAAGTTATTTTAGACATAGAAGTAACTGCTTTCGGAACATCAGCCCATATTCCAATATCAAAAAAATTTATCGGGAGGAAAGTGTCAATAATAGTGCCAAAAGAATAATCATATTAAATTAGAGGGGAGCCGAAGCTCCCCATATCCACCTAACGCTTAAATCAGATGAGATACAAAAATCAGAACCAAGATAAGTATAAAAAAGTATTGTGCCCTAATTGTAATTCTAATGATGTAATAAAATGGTGCAAGAGAAAAACCAAGAATAGAGGAGAGATACAGAGATATAAATGTAAGTCCTGCAAGTCTTATTTTACTATTGATGATGGATTTTTCCGAATGAGAAATACACCTCAAAAGATAACTCAATCTGTAGATTTATTTTACAGAGGCGTTTCAACAAGAAAAGTACAAGAGCATTTAGCGATTTTTCATCCGCATAATGCCTCACACATGAGCGTCTATAATTGGATTGTAAAATACTCAAAGATGATAAGTAAGTTTACAAATAAGTTAAAAGTTAGTGTTGGAGAAGAAGCACAAATAGATGAGATAGAATTTCATAGAAGGCAATACCATGAAAAAGGAATGAAAGGAACAGAAAAGAACTTTTTTATTGACAGCATAGACCCCGATACTAAATTCTTAATTTCTTCTGAATACTCCAAGACAAGAGGAAGCCAGAACATAAAAGCAGTAGTCAAAAGAATAAAAGAAAAAACAGACGACCAAATTAAAACAGCTACAACTGACGGATGGAATGCTTATGGAAAAGTAATAAAGAAAGTCTGGGGTTATAATAACAAATTAGGAAGATACAATGTTTTTCATAATAGAGTTATTGTTTCAGAGAAAGACGAGACTTTTAACTATCCTATTGAGAGATTGCATAATTCAGTAAGAGCAAGAACAAAGGTAATGAGGGGCTTTCATGGTTCGATTAATTCTGCTAATGCCATTATGAAGGGCTACGAAATTTACTATAACTTCGTAACTAAACATCAACAAATAAAATGCTGTCCTTACGAGCTGGCTATTCCAGAATTGGCAGAGATACTAAAGGAAAATAAAAATAAATGGGTGGCTTTGATAAACATGGCAAACCAACAAAGCATATAAAAATGGCAGTTATGTTTAATATTTTGGAGATTGAAAATGGTGCTGTATAAAAAATTTAAGAAGAACAACTGTTTTGAAAAGACAAAGTATAAAGAATTTTTTAAAGAAAAATTAGACTTCGGGAAACTTGTAAATTTTGGTACAAACAAAAAACTGCCAATATATAACTGGTTCAAATATAAAGAAGCTTTTTCTAAAGAATTAGTAGAAAGAATTATTACAAACTTTAATATGAAAAAAGAGGATAAGGTTATATTTGACCCATTTTGTGGTATCGGGACAACCTTGTTAGCATCTAAACAACTTGGATTGAATTATTTAGGAAGCGATTTAAGTCCACTATGTCAGTTTATCACAAGAGCAAAATTAGATTTCAATAGGTATAATACAAAGGAGTTAAAACGAGAGTTAGAAAAAATAAAAAAATGGGATATTAAAGAAATGAGAAGTGAGATTAAAGAAGAAGATAGTAATCTTATGAAATATTCGATTTTTGATAAATCCTTTTTAGACAAAGATAATTTAAGAGAACTATTTGGATTAAAAAATAAAATAGAAAATGAATATACGAATAGACCGTTTGTGAAACAAATATTAAACTTAGCATTGATTAGTATTCTTGAAGAAGTTAGCGATACAAAAAAAGACGGGGCTTTTTTTAGACTTATCCGAAAGGACAATAAACCAAACGTGATTAACGCATTTGTTAAAAAAGTAAACAGTTTGATAAACTCTTTAGAAGAATATAATTTTTCTTTAACAAATTTTTTATCTGAAAAGAAAGAGTATGGGGATGGAGATGTAAAAATTGCAGATTCAAGGAAATTACCATTTGAAACAAACTCGGTTGATATAACTATAACCTCACCACCATATTTGAATAGATATGATTACACAAGAATTTATCAACTTGAGTTATACCTTTTATTTTGTAAATCTTTTGAAGAACTTAGGAATATAAGATATAACACGATTAGGTCTCATGTTGAAGCTAAGTATAAAGACTTTGGTATATTTAATTCAGAGATATTAAAAGAAAGATTAGAAAAACTTTCAAAAAGAGAGCTTAACAACCAGAGAATACCTTATATGATACAAGGATATTTTGACGATATGTTTCTAACTATGAAAGAATTATACAGAGTTACTAAGAAAAAAGGAATAATTGTTTTTGTAGTGGGAAGTACAAGATTTTCTGGTGTTTCTATTCCAGTTGATACTATTCTGCTTGAAATAGGAGAACAATCAGGATTTACACCTGTTGAAGTATGGATAACACGATATAAAGGAAATACCCCTCAACAAATTCAGAAATACGGATTAGAAGCTGTAAGAGAGAGTATTGTTATTTTGAGAAAAGATTAATTGTTTAGTTTTACTTGTTCTATTTTTTCACATCCTATTTCCTCAAGATACTTAACCAAATCACAATTATAATTTGGATTTAAATCCTCATTTACCAAATCTTCAGCATTGTAAATTTTTGTTGCTCCCGCAAATTGAAGATTGTGGATATATTTCAGTTTATAATCTTCAGGAGTTCTCCATTTCCCATCTAAGATGTATATTAAAATAAATCTGTCTTTCTTTGAGATAAGTTCCTTTGAATTCTGTTCAAAAGAACAACGAGCAAATAAAGAGCGAGTTATTTGTTCTCTCGCTCTACTTGGTAGTGCTTTAGTGTGGAGTTCCATCCCGCCAGCAGAAGCTTTACATTGAATGTGAACAGGCATATTAAACTTCCTTGAAAATAAAACAAAATCCTCCGATATTTTTGTATTTTTAATTCCAAATTCATGAAGCAAGTTTGGTTTTACTTCAATATCTTTTAACAAGTCTCCCTCAAACTTGAAATTATGTTTATCTAATAAACAATATACTATCGCCTCCATAGGATTAAAAAAACTTCTTTCTTGCCAAATTTTGTCATATTTTCCTTCCGTCAAATAACTCCAAAATAAACCCTTTTCATTGTTATAAGAACACAAAGCCATATACTGTAATGCGTCGTTTTTTATCATTCTTGGATGTCCGACTTTTAGATATTTTTTAATGACTTCTTTGTAAAATTTTATCCGCAAAGTTGAGATTGGAGCATTATCATCTTTACTTTCTAACTTAATAGCATCTCTCCTTTCTTTTTCTTTTCTCCAAAAATCAGTATTTTTTAATGGACATTTTAGAGAAGCCAATAACTTCTCGTCAAAATCTGAATCCCATAAGGTAACCACCTCATCAAAAAACAATCTAAACACTTTTTCAACATAAGACAACCACGCTTCCTTTTTTCCACCCATCACCAGAATAATTCGCAAATTAGGATTGTAGGTTTTCCATAGATACAAAGCACCAATTTTCTGATGTAATTTGTTTTCATTACTATGCCCAGGTTTATCTGGATTTGTATGGGTTATTTCCATAATCGTATGGGGATTTTCAAAAGATGGAATAGATACATCAGCTTGAACATTCGCATTTGAGTTTATATCAGAATACAAAACAACTGATTTTTCCCCTTTGTTATACACAATATTGATATTCTCAAGAACGCCCTTTATGTGATTCTCTAATTCCCTACCATTTTTTTGAGTAGCAATAAGAGACTTTTTCTGTAAGTCGTAAGCCATGAGAAATCAAAGAAAAAGCCCCTTTTATTGTTTTCTACCAACCGCTAACTTTACAATGTACTAATCTCTCTGAAAGTTAGGCGTATAAGATTTTATAAATATCGTTCTCCTTTCTAAAAGATGTTTGACCCAAACAAAATAAAAAAGAAAATTCCAGTTAATGATTTTATAGCTCTAATAAGAAAATACCTGCCAGAAAACATAGAGGACAGCGGTCACACTTTCAAGAGGTTAAGTCAGAAGCAGAGAGAATTATTTACAATAGAAGAATTGAGCGATATCTTGCTTAAAGATAAGCCATTTCTCGTCGGGATTCAAGAAAACGACAACTATGCTGTTTTTTACAAACATCAAGGCAAGAATCTGAGAGTTATAATCAAGCAAGAAATACAAAAGATTAAAATAGTAACATTTTATAACATATTGGAATGGCAGATACCAAAAATATGACGGATAATGAAAGAAAGTTGGAAGCAGAAGGCGAAATGGATTACGACTATGCAGAAGATATTCTCTTGTTCAAGGTGAAGGATAGAGAATACGATTTCTCTATGGAGTTCCAAAATATGGTTGTAGACGTAGACAAAGAGCAATTTATTGTTGGAATTCAGATTTTTGATGCTTCTAAATTTCTAAAAATGGGAAAGGAACATCTGAGAAAAATCACGAATTGGCAGTTCAAAGCAAAACTCCAAGATAATGAATTCAGAATTGATTTGTATTATCAGGTTGTTGTAAGAAATAAAACCGTGAATAACAATATTTATCCAATCATCGTTCAGCAGGATATGGGTTTACCAAGTCCCCAAACAGTTTCTACAATTTAATATAGAATATCGAAGTACTAATTATCCCATAGCAAAATGTTATAAATAATATTCAATATACAAATCTATGAAACCTGAAGAAATAGCTCTCAAGTTTAACAGTTGCATAAATTCTCAGAATATTAAGGGCCTTTCTAATTTAATGTCCCCAAATCACAGATTCATAGACTCCGAAAATGGAGGATTCCAAGGCAAAGAAAAAGCCATAAAAATCTGGAAAGAATTTTTTAAAAAATATCCCGAATATAGAAACAACCTTGAAATCATTAAAAGTAGAAGTAATTTAATAATAATGGTCGGGCACTCAATTTGTTCCAACAAGAAATTAGAAGGAGATGGTATTTGGACAGCGAAGATAGAACATAACAAGGTCGCAGAGTGGAAAGTTTATTACAATACTAAAGACAATAGGAAACTGTTGGGAATTGAGTAGGAATCATTCAAGGCCAAATCGGCGCACACTTTTGATTTATACATTTGCAGCTTCCGGCTTCGCCAGAATTCTTGCATCCTAAAAACTTTTCGTCAAAACTTCCGCATCCCGGGGCGCAAATAACTCCGCTGCATTCCGGCGCTTCATCGAGAGGCGCGCACAAGTCCGCATCGCAGCATTCATTCGGAACGCAATCAGCATCAATAGAGCATTCTTTTTCTTCAACTATGGGCTGCTCAACAGATTTCAGCCAGACAAATAAAATAATTGCTCCAACAAAAAACAAACTCACTAAAATGAAAATTGCTACCTGTCCCTTTTTCATAGCATCTACAGCACCATTATCTTTTTAACTTTATCCTTATGAGAAGTTAAACTTATCAAAAGGGACTTCGTGTTAATTAACTTCGTTGCGCAAATCACAGAGCAAAAATGTTCGCACAACGTTAAAGTTAATTAGTTTGAAGTGACGACAAAAATATTGCGTCGAAATGCAATAGTGTTTATATAACTCCCGTCATACTCCAAATGATAATTGCCTAAAAGAGGCTCACTTATGGATTACATCAAAAATAACCCACTAGAGAATTACAAACCTTACTTCATAGTCATCACTGTATCACATGTGATGCTATTAGCTGAAAGGAGGTTTGAATAAAGATTATGAGATCCATACTAACAATATTAGTAATGGCTGCTCTCGTAATCTCCGTAGTACCAGGCGTCTTCGCTGCTGATGTAGGGGGCGGAATCACACCAGACATTGAAACTGAAGATTTCGAACCTCTTGTCTGGCTATGCGACCAAAGAGTTGTCTATGATGACGCAACAGAACCTGGAAGATACTCTCAAGATGGCGAAGAAATGTTGGAAAGAATCAACAACTACGCTTTCGAAGGAGAACAAATCCACTGGCTCACATTAGTCATGGACAAAAACGGCATCGAAAAAGTTTCTGATGTCTATGGAACACTTGGTTCCTCGCAAGGCGCAGGAAACGACATCGAAGTTAACTGTGACCGACTTGCTGGCGTTCCATATATTAGGGAAGTAAAATACTTCACTGATGATGGAAGACACGATGGAAAAAAGTTGCCAAGTTCATGTAATGCAAGAATTCAGGAAGAAATACTAAGAGAATTCGATTCTGAAACAATGGCATTCTATGAGTGTACATTAACTGTCGAGACAACTGAAAGCATGTATGGCGAATACTGGATAACAGTAGAAGCCGAAGACCTTGATGGAATGCAAGGTACAATGGATGAGAATGAGTACTGGTTCTTTAACCCGGTAATTGCTTTAAGCATTACCGGCGATATGACATTTGAAAATGTCAGGCCAGGCACATCATCTTATTCAGATACTTTGCTTATTGAAAATGACGCAGATGTTAGCTCCGGCGTGATGATGGATATGTTTATCACAGGAACTGACTTCTACGACTCCTCAAGCAGTGGTGCGAAATGCCCAACATCCAATCAGTTGGAACTTGAAGCATTCAGATATTTTGCAACAAATGGGGCATACTCCACCTACCAGGACGCTGAAGACGACAGCGCAGGCTCTGTAACAAGAGACAAGGACAGTGAAGGTTACGTTAACATAGAATATGGTGATGCGTTTAACAACCCATTTCCATTCTATGACGACGCTGAAATCCTTCAGGCACAACCTGTTGGACCTTACTGGACAGCAAACTTGTTGACTCCAGGCGCTGATATGGCAGTAACATTCAGGCTAGACTTGCCTGAACCATGTAACGGAGATTTCGACACCGGAAGTATTTACTTCTGGGGAGAAGCTATCTAATAACAAATTTTATTTTTATTTTTTTCTTTCCTTTTATACTCACCGCGCATGAAGCGCACTCACAAAATGAAAACAAAAACAGAAATGAAAATCATCTTGGGAATCCTTGCAGTACTCGTAGCTTTGCCTCTTGTTGCGGCAGATTCTCATCAGCTTTGGTGCCTTTACGATGGCGAGTCTGTCAATTTCGGGCAGCTTTGCGCGCCGGGAAGGCCAACAGTAACCGCGCCCAATCATGGCTCTACATCCATCTGTGTCCATCTTCTTGATAACGGTAAAATTTGTCATGCTTCGCTTAGTAAATGTTACGGCCTGGGCTTAAGCTGTTCAAATAGCACCACCGGAGGCAACACCACCATTGATATTACTCCTCCAACGCTTGAAATCTCCTCGCCTCTCAATGGTTCAACATTCACTTCAAGAAATGTTCTTCTTGAAATGCTTTCAGACGAAACAGTAGCACTTAGTTACCAGAAAGATTCCAATCCAGGAAAGTGGAATACTCTCTGTTCAAACTGCGGCTCTTATAGTAAGGAAAGAAGCTTTGACGAAGGCCTAAACGAAATAACCATCCGCGCAGTCGACAAAGCGAATAACGAAGCGCTCTACGCAAGATTATTCTATGTCGACAGCAAGAAGCCAAAAATAAATTCTCTTGAACCAAGCGAAGGCTTTGCATCTGGAACTTTCCGCGTGACTTTCACAGAAGACAATCCAAAAGAATTAGTCCTTCACTACGGTAATTCAGAAACAGGTTTCAGAAACAAAAGTTTCGGTCTTTCAACAGACTGCATACAATTAGATGGAGAAGCCGAATGCGCAACCACGGTAAACCTTGCAGATTACGAAGGCGAGCAGATAGAAGTCTACGCAACTTTATTAGACGCAGCAGGAAACCTGGATGAAACGTCACACGCCCAATTAGCCATAGACAACACCGCTCCAATAATTTCTAATTTCAGCTACTTGGTTCAAGGAAAGAAAGTGACTTTCACTCTTGAAATTAATGAGCCATATCTTTCAGAAGTCACATACATTGACAATTCAGAAAACAATCCAAAAGAAAAATCCCTATGCAGCAAGCTAGTAAACAACGTGTGCGAAAAGCAGGTAAACCTCAAGAGCGAGGGAAGTCACAATGTTCAAGTAATTGTAAGAGACCTTGCTGGAAACGAGGCAGCACAAAACTTCACGCTTTTCGCTGATTCAAAGAAGCCAAAAATTAAAGATGTTCTTCCATCAGACGGATTCACATCTGGATTATTCGAAGTTACTTTTGAAGAGCAGAATCCAATGTCTGTAGTTCTCGAATACGGAAACGTTCAGACAGGATTTAGAACCCAAAATGTTCAGTTATCTGGGTGTTCCAAAGACGGTGACGAATATTACTGTTCCACATCAGTAGCTCTCGGAGATTTCGACGGGCAGGAAATAGAATACAAGTTCACAGTCACAGACCTAGCTGGCCAAACTGATGAAAAACAGCAGAAAGGATTGGCAGTAGACATTTCTTTCCCGGTCATAAAATCATTGAACTACACAGTTAACGGAAAAGATGTTTTCTTCTTAATAAATGTAGACGAGCCATACTTGAAGGAAATCTCATACATTGACAACTCGGATCCTAAACTGCAGGTAAAAAAACTCTGCTCTAAATTAACAAACGAGTTTTGCGAAAAGAAAGTTTCATTCAGGAACGACGGGCTTCATGAAGTCACTTTGGAAGTAACTGACCTTGCCGGCCACGCCGTATCGCAGAACATAGAATTTTTCACAGACTCAAAGAAACCAAAGATAAAGAGTATCTTTCCGGAAAAGGATTCCACCTTCGGACTTTTTGATATAAGCTTTGAAGAGCAGAATCCAACGTCGTTGATTTTAGAATACGGTAACAATGCCCTTGGCTTCAGAACGGCCGCTCTTTCTCTTGCAAACGACTGCACTTCCGATAATGGAAAATACTCTTGCTCAATCAATGTTGACCTTTCAGATTACGACGGCTACGAAATAATGTATGACTTTACTTTAACTGACAGAGTCGGCCAAACCGCTTCTGACGGCGCAGCAGAACTCTTGGTGGACATAACCTTCCCAGAATTTGATTCATTGACCTACAATCTGACAAGCAGCACGAAAGCAAAGGTTATTCTCCAGGCAACCGAGCCAAACGTCGAGGTAGTCACATACATAAACCTTGATGATTCAAAACCAAGGCAGCAAACATTCTGCTCACGATTGAGCGCAGAAGGAATTTGTGAAAAGAAGCTCAGCATCAACCCTGGAACAAACAGGATTGACTTCGTAATCATCGACAAAGCAGGAAATTCTGCAGTTCAGCAGCTAGTGATTGCGAACTAATTGCTCAACCCAAACAATCCCGATATTTCAGCATTCCTCGATATTTCCACATCAAAGCCGTTTGAGAAGAGTGTATCTCAACTCCCAGTTCTTTGTTCTGGCTCGCTTTTCTTGCCATCTCGCACAGCCCTGAAGAAATCTGGCCCGCGTAGCTTGCAGGAAGTGTTATTGTCAAGTCTGGGCTTGAGGCTTTTCCGACACTTACCGAATCTCTCGAAACAGTGTAATATTTTTCTCCCAACTTTAGTTCAATGACAGCATTCTTAGGAAGGTCTTTAACGATGTCGTTGTCCAGCAAATCAGAAATATCATAACTCAATTCCTGGAAGTTTAATTTTCCGTAATTTCCAATATCTTTTTTGACAGTAGAAGCAGCACTATTTCCAGTTTCAGTTTTCGCGTCGTTTGAAACCAAGCTTTCTTTCTCAAGAATTATGTTCCTCTCAATTGTTAAAACGCCAACTAAAGCGGCCAGGCAAACCGCAAACACAATTACTTTAATCATCGGCTTACGATTTTTAATCATTACCTTCTCATTGCCTTTTTCATCTAAAACCATTCTTTTTGTAGAAAATTTATGTTTAAAAAACCATCTCCCAATCATTAGCACCCATTCACAAGTTATAATCTTGTTCACAAGTCGGTCTGGGCGAGCAGTCACGCGCCACCGAAGTTAAATCAAATAAGGCACGTGGCTGCGAGCAGAGCATGTTACGCATCACCAATAATTAATCAATTAAGATGCGTGGCTGCGAGCAGAGCATGTTACGCGCCACCGAAGTTAAATCAAATAAGGCACGTGGCTGCGAGAAGGTGGTTTAATATTTTTTGGGCGGGGATGGGGGTTGAGCAACTATATGCCCTCAAAATTAATTGCATTAGTTCATTCGCAAAACTTCATACATCCTGTCTAATTTACGTCGGTTAATTCCTCAACTCTAAGTGGTAAATCACATTTAAATAAAACATCTTGCTGTAAAATTCCATGAAAAAAGAGACAATCTTTCTTTTAGCAGGCACTATCATGATTTTGTTAATTGCTGGTGCATCTGCTGCGAAAAATGAAACGAACAGAATTTTGATTAACGAGTTTGTCACAGATTCGCAGACTGATTGGGATGCGAGCGGGCAGACCAGCTCTTCAGACGAATGGTATGAACTTCATAACCCTGAAGCAGGTTCAATCATCGTCGACAATTGGTATCTTAAGCTGATTGATTCATCTATCGAAACACAGAACTTAACCGGAACGATTCCCGCAGGCGGCTACTTAACAGTCATAAATCCTGCAGGAAATCAAAATGACGGCGGGCGGATTGAGCTCTACGACAACCTCAATAATTTAGTAGATTCTGTAAGTTACGGAAATTACAACGACGGAAACGTTTCGGACAACGCTCCTGAAGGCACAGCAGCAGGAACATACGACGAATGTCTGGCAAGATTTCCAAACGGAATTGATTCAGGCATCGACAGCAGCGATTTCATAAAAACTTTTTGCACATACAACAGCTTGAACAACTTTTCTTTCATGCACATAAATGTAACGGACTTTCCAGTCCAGCCTTCTTGCGCGCTCGACACAGATAATCTGACAGTCCAGGCAGAAATTTCTGGCAGCATCGCAGAAGTGAAACTCCTCCTGAACACAGATGGAACAACAAAAGAAATCGTCCTTCCCGGAAACGCCGAAGGCATTTATTCTTACATTATTAATTCTTCAGAGACCTCGGGCGGCACAACAGTTGAATGGCAGTTTGCAGTTGCAGACGCAGCAGGCAACGTAACCTACGGAGAAACAGGCTCCGCAAGAATATATTTTGCGACTTCATTGCAGGTTTCCCCTTCACTTCCAAATGGATTGAATGGATGGTACACATCCGAGCCGCAGTTCGAGCTTTCCAATTCCGACGCATCCAAGATTGATTATCGCTGGAATGGTTATAATCACATTTATTCCTCACCATTTGGTTTGGAAGGCACACCAAACAATGGCAACATAACTGGAGGCACACTTGTTCTTTATTATCAGTCTGATGTTTGCAACGAATCAGAAAAACAATTTACCGGAAGATTTGACTTCAAAGACCCCGAAATAGAAAACCTAAATCCTTCCTCCGGTTCAGAAATTTTCAACGAACAATCACCGATTGTGAGCGCGCACATAGATGAAGTCTACCAGGGCAACTCCGGAGTGAATCTCTCATCAGTTATAATGAAAATAGATAATCAAGAAGTTCCTACAACAATCAATCCATCGGGCACACTCGACGCGGAAGTGGCATTTGAAGGCAATCTTTCAGACGGCGAGCACGAAGCAGCCATTTACGTTGAAGACAAATCTGGCAGAAGTTCATCTGCAAGCTGGACGTTCAAATTAATCTCGCCGATAGAATTAAACATGACAATCAACATGCCGACAGAAATAATCTATAACAATCGCAGAGTCCGATTCAATCTGTCTTTAACTCGGGAAGTGCAGGAAATTTCTTTCATCAATTACGACGACCCAAATCCAGCATTCAAGCGGCTTTGCAAAGAGTGCGATGGTTTTGGCGACGACAAGCCCGCGTTCAAATCTTTAAGGGAAGGTGGGAACAGCTTGACTTTTAGAGCCGAATTGGACGGAGAAGTCATTGAAAAAAGTGTCTTACTAACAATTGATTCGAAAGATCCAAAAATATTAGACGTCTTGCCAAAAAGCGGATTAGCCTCGGGAATCTTCGAGATAGAATTCGATGAAGATAATCCTTTCTCTTTGATAGTTCACTACGGGAATTCAGGGCTCGGCTTTCAGAACTCATCAGTAAATATTTCATCGGACTGTCAAAAGAACGGAAAATATCATTGCACGTCAGAAATTGACCTATCTTCTTACGATGGAACAGAAATTAAATTCTATGTTTTGCTTCAGGACCTCGCAGGCAACGTCGAGGAAAGCAGAACAAGGACATTGGATGTAGACATTTCTCATCCGGTAATCAATTCATTCGACTTGGAAGTCGAAGGCAAATATGCAACCTTCTCGCTTAACGTTGAAGAGCCATACTTGAAAGAAATAACTTACATTGATTTTCTCGATGAAAATCCAAAAGAAACTGTTCTTTGCACCAGCCTTGTCGGCGGAATTTGCCAGAAAAAAATCTCCATGAAAGAAGGCAGCCACAATATCACAATAATCGCGAGGGATGAAGCCGGCAGCGAGGCTGAAGCGTTTGCGTCATTTTTCACAGATTCCAAAATGCCAAAGATAAAAAGAACAGAGCCAGCAAAGGGATTTGCATCAGGAGAATTTTCCTTGACTTTTGAAGAAGCCAATCCAAATGAAATATATTTAACATACGGCAATCTATCGGAAGGGCATAATCGCCGATTAAATTTGTCTGACTGTACGCAGGAAAAAAAGAATATGCTCTGTGCAGCATTCGTGAATCTTTCAGGCTTTGAAGGGCAGGACATTCATTATTGGTTCAACATGACAGACCTCGTCGAAAATTATGCCGAATCAAAGCCAGTTTCTCTTAAAGTAGATTCTCTGCCTCCTCAAATAACAGAATTCAATTATTCAATCCTTGGTAAAGAAGTAGAATTCAGAATAGGTGTCGAAGACGCAAACTTCGATGAAATAATTTACCAAGACCGTAAAGAAACAAATCCAAGATTCAAGATTCTTTGTTCCAAATTAGTCAACGGAATTTGTGAAGAAACAAAAAGATTCACTTCTGGTGACCACGTTTTAGATATTCTTGCAGCAGACAAGGCAGGCAACGAAGCCAGGGTAATTGAAGGTCTGAATTTCACGGTTTAACGCCGTTAAAATTAACTTCTTAATAACATATATAAACATCTGCAACTATAATTAAATACAAAAAAAGGGACAAAATCCAATGGCTCAAAATTTAAAAAAATCTGTTAATTTTAAAAAAGATAAAACTAGTGTAACAGCAAAAAGTATTGACATAAAAATAAGGCAGACTCTTTTAGCTGTCGATGAACTTGAAAGAGAATTCAATAATACAAATCAAAAGATGAGATTACTTCTTTGATTTTATTTTGTTTTCCTTTATTAATTTAAAATTTTCTCCTTCTAGGAAATTAATGTAATTTCTCATCTCGGAGATGTTGGACTCGTATTTTTCTCTTATCTTCATAACTCTTTCACTTTGCTCTTTGGTGTACTCTTCTAATTTTTTATCTATCTTTTTATTTTTAGACTCCATCATGATACCTTGCAAGGCTACTGTGCTCAATACCACGAGAGCAAAAAAACTTATTAGAAAATCATTATACTCTCTGTAGATGTATGAAACTACTAAAAAAACAGCTTGCTCTAAAAAATACAAGGCAACAAAGAAGATGTTGAAATAAGTATACTTTTTATGAAAGAAGAGATTCAGATTATCCCACTTTATTGCTGTGACAAATAAAATTAGGACCACTAACAAAACCAAAGAACTTAATATTAATTCCGCTAACACCATGTCTGTTGTTTATCGCTATTAAAATGGTTTTATCAAGTGAATCATATATGTTCTATCGCTTCCTTTCTCGCAATCAATTCTTTAAAACGGCAGCATGCAGTCAGCAGGTAATTTCCCAATTTAACGTCCATAAATTTCATTGAATTTAAGTAGTAAGATGAATTTATATAAATACAATTTGTCTAAAGAAAATGGTAAAAAAAGGGGCAACTCTTTTACTAGTTTTGGCTGTGACGGTTCTCTTTGGAGTGGTTTTAGCTTCTGCTACCGCCGATGTCGCTTACATTTATAGAAAAGCATACAAGATTGATGACAACATTCTAAAGGTGTTCAATGAATCAAATATAACTTATGAGCTGATTGATGAACGAAATCTTCCGGTAAACTTTGCAAATTATAAGTTAATCTTTGTCGGAGATGAAAACTTTCGTTACGAAAACAGGATTTTAGTCAATCAGTTTCCTTCTGTCGTGGCAAATTATTATCACACAAATTTTTGGGGATTTACCGATGCAGAGGGAGTCAGCCAGCTCGGAGCAGACAATCCTCTTGACGTAAAAAAAGGCGGGCAGATAATTCAGGTTTACACGCAGGGAAGAGAATATCCAGGTGGCCCCTCGGTGGTTTATTATTATCTTGACACTGAAGATAAGGCGCCGGGCTTTCAAACAGTGGCTGTAACACAAACAGCGGTAAACGTAAATCTCGACGGAGACGTAATATCTTATGCCAATCCGGGAACCCCATTGTTCGGTGGCAAAACTCAGCAGGCAAAACTTTGCTTCTTCGGAATAATTGAATCAGACTATTGGACGCCTGCAGCAAAAGAGCTATTCAAGCAATGCGTTGGTTTTGTTGGTGCAGAATGCACAATCGATACTGATTGTCAGGCTCCACAATTTTCCCCAGGCTTCTGTAGTAATGGAGATCTTTACAGAAACGTCACCAGATATACTTGCCAGGCAACTGGCGCCTTGAAAAAATGCATCCCAAATCAAACAATAGAGTTCGTTGAAAACTGTCCCCTTGATTGTCAAAACAGCCAATGCATCGGCGAATGCGAACGGGATTCCGACTGCGGGGCAAGCGGGCCGATAGATGGTCTTTTCTGCATCGGAAAAAACATTACGCAGACTTTCGAGTTATTCACTTGCGCCAACGCGAGCACTTCTCAGTCTCATTGCGTAGCAGAAATATCAAACAAAACAAATAAAACTTGCGAAGATGCCTGCGTCAACGGCACTTGCCAGGACATAAGATGTTTTACAAATTCTGATTGCAGCGACAGCAACGTCTCAACTTTAGACACTTGTCATAGCCCTGGAACAGTTCAATCCTTCTGCACAAACGAGCCGATAGCCTGCTCAAATAATCAAGACTGCGGCATCGACGGTTTCAAGGGAGCTCCTTTCTGCACAGGCAAAAACGTAACAAAGTTATTTGAATCATTCACTTGTCACAATCCTGGCACAGCATCAAGTTCTTGCACCTCATCTCAAGAGCAAAGAACCACTCAGCAATGCTCAGACATCTGCATCAACGGCGCATGCGGCAGCATTAGATGCTCAAAGGATTTTGACTGCAACGACCTGAATTCTTCAACTCTTGACCAATGCATCAACCCAGGCACACTCTCAAGCGAATGCCGAAACACTCCAATGAATTGCGCATCAAACTCTGACTGCGGCTTCACAGGTTTCCTCGGCCAGGAATCTTGTTCAGGCACGAACATTGTAAAAACTTTCCAGAACGCAACTTGCTCAAACTCCGGAACACTTCAAAGTTTCTGCACGGTTACCCAGCAGCAAAAAGTTTTGGAGCACTGTGATAAAATATGCGTCAACGGCCAATGCCTTAACACAGCATGCGCATCCAACTTGGACTGCGGCGATTCCAACCCCTTGACTTACGACCAATGCGTCAACCCCGGAACTGTCATTAGTGAATGCCGAAACACTCCAATCAACTGCGCGTCAAATATTGACTGCGGCTCCACAGGATATGTCGGAAACGAATATTGCTCATCAGATAGAAACGTTTCCAAAAATTTCCAGACAGCCGACTGCGTAAACCCTGGCCAACTGCATTCCTACTGCGATGTTTCAATCGAACAGCAATTTCTAAATAGATGTGACTTCGCTTGTTACAATGGGGCTTGCATAAGATGCGATACGAATATCGACTGCAACGACTCTAACCCAAATACAGTTGACCTTTGCCAGAACCCAGGAACAATCAGTTCTTACTGCACCAATGAGCCAGCAACCGGCGGCAACATAACTTGTCGTAAGAATTCTGACTGCGGAACAAATTCTTCTGTTGGTTCCAGGTTCTGTGCAGCTAAAGATATTTCACAGCTCTTCCAAACATGGAACTGCAACAACCCAAACACAGTCCAAAGTTTCTGCTCAACTAACTTGATAACTCAAATTATTCAGACCTGTCCTGAGTTCTGTCTCGACGGCAGTTGCGTAAACATTAAATGCTTCAAAAACTCTGATTGCAGCGACGGAAAAAACTCAACAGCAGACATATGTCACGCTCCTGGAACACCGCAAAGTTTTTGCACTAACGAGCCAACAACTGGCAACATAACATGCTCTAAAGATGTAGACTGCGGCGTTGACACTTCAATCAGCCCGTTATTCTGTTCAGACACTAAAATCTCTCAATTAATAAAAACATGGGACTGTAAAAACCCAGGAACTGTGCAAAGCTTTTGCTCTTCCAATGTGCTCATTGATTTAATTCAAACCTGCCCTGAATTCTGTTCCGACGGCGAATGCGTAGATATTGAATGTTTCACAAATAAAGATTGTGATGATGACAACTCGCAAACCGTTGACATTTGCGCCAACCCAGGCACGCCCGAAAGTTTCTGCACAAATAATCCAATTGAAATAACATGTTTCGAAGATTCTGACTGCGGCTTGGACGGCTTCGTCGGAAATCCTTTCTGCTTTGCAAACAATGTAACAAAACTATTCCAGCAATTCGAATGCAACATTCCAGGCACGCCGCAAAGCTATTGCTCAACTTCAGTTTCGGAAATTACAACAGAACAGTGTACTAATCTTTGTGCTAATGGTCAGTGCGTTCCAGAGCAAGGCGAATGCACTCCAGGACAAATTAGGCAGTGCGGAACAAATGTCGGCGAATGCCGCGCCGGAATAAACGTCTGCTTTACCGATTCAACATGGTCAACCGATTGCTTCGGAGAAACTTCTTCATCAACGGAAGTCTGCGACAATTTAGATAATGACTGTGACGGACAAGCAGACGAAGGCGGAGTTTGCGGCGGAGGCTGCACAAACGAATGTTCATCAGGCAATAAAAGATGTAATGGGAATGGCTTCCAGCTTTGCGGAAACTTTGACTCAGACACTTGTTCCGAATGGAGTACACTAACATCCTGCTTAACAACAGAAATCTGCACCGAAGGCACCTGTGTTCCAGGCCAGCCTTCCTGTACAAACGACTGTACACTCGGCTCAAGAGAATGTTCAGGCGACGGATACAGGCTATGTGGAAACTTCGACGCTGACTCTTGCAGTGAATGGAGTTTGTCAACATCTTGTTCAGCCGGTCAGGTCTGTCAAAGCGGACAATGCGTAACACAACCTCCAGCTTGCACAAATGACTGTACACTCGGCTCAAGAGAATGTTCAGGCGACGGATATAGGCTATGCGGAAACTTCGACGCTGATTCATGCGCTGAATGGAGTTTATCAACATCTTGCTCTGCAGGACAAACTTGTCAAAGCGGGCTTTGCATAACTCCTCCTTTAATTTGCCAGAATGATTGCACTCTCGGAGCTAGAAGATGCAACGGAAACGGCTACCAGCTTTGCGGAAACTTCGACGCTGATTCATGCAGTGAGTGGAGCCTTGCAACAAGCTGCGGCTCAAGCAAGATTTGTACAAACGGTGTCTGCGTTTACTGATTGTTATTTTAATCAGTAGCAACGCAACTCTATTCTGCAAAGCATACATCGAACTATAAGATTCTTTTTAAACATTAAGCGAACAAATACTATTACTCTAAATTGGTAAAATGAAAAAAAGATTAATCGTTTCAATGTTGTTGACAACACTTATCCTGCTTAGCTTAGCTGCCCAAGTCTCAGCAATCACAGGAAGGCTTGGAAATTCTAGAATGATTTTGAGGCTAGACGTCGGAGAGGAGGCCCGAAGGAACTTGCTCATTCAAAACGTCAATGACGTTGCTTTGACGATTGAGCTTGTTGCTTCAGGTGATTTGGCAGGTAATGTTGAGTTTGAAGAGAACAGCTTCACTCTCCAGCCGGGCGAAGAGAAAAACGCGTACTTTACAATCAGCTCAAACGAGCCAGGCACAACAGAAACAAAAATAAACGTAATGTTTAAGCCCCCACAGGGCTCTGGAGTCGGCTTATCGGCTAACATTATCGTAATTGCCGAAGGAGATGCCATAGGAGAAAACCCAGACGTTCCTGTAGATGAAGAAACAGGAAACGGCTCAAACAACACTGGATTCACATTCAACCCGTCTCCGGCAAATAATTTGCCGGGAAAAAGCTTTTTCAGTTCTTTTAAGTTCACTCCAATAACGATCCTAACAATTTCCACAGTTGCCTTGATAGTTATCTTCATAATCCTAATAATTTATTCAGGAAAACTAAAGCGAAGAAAGAGGTCGGGGAGGCCTCGTGACTAAGTCAAAAGCAAATTTAATCCTGTTCGGAATAGCATTAGTACTTTCAACATTTGCGGTTGCATCCGTAACAGCAGCCGATGTTGCTTACATTTTGGAAGACAACTCGCAGGTAAGCCCAAAGATAACAAACATACTCAATGCAAAATCTTTGTCTTACGAAGTAATCAGGGACAGCAAGATTCCAACAACTGACTTTTCAAAATATTACATGCTTCTCGTTGTAGAAGATGTCGGAAACAAGAACATGATTCCTTTCGGAGAGCATCACGCTTTATTTTTTGACAGAAGAATAGCAGAAACTGTTTGGGTCGGAACAGACTCAAGTTTTACGACTAATGCAAAACAAATTAAGTTAGTTGACTCAACCGACCAAATATTTTCAGGATTAACTATACCGCCAACATGGATTATCGACGTTTATTCAGGCTCAGGTTCATTAATGCATTACTTGAGCAAGAAGCCAGCCGATGTAACGTCATTGGCAATAAGAACAACCGAGAACAAGCCAGTCATCGCATCTTCGGTAAGAATAATCAATGGATATCCTGTAAGAGACGTCTTCTTCGGTATTATAACTGTTTCTTCCTGGAACACAAACAATGAATTAATGTTCAGAAACGCATTGGATTTCTTAATGGCAGACATCGACCAGGACAACGATACTTACTTATTTGAAAACGATTGCAATGATAACAACAACACAATCTATCCCGGAGCAGTCGAAATTTCCTACGACGGCATCGACGAGAATTGCGATGGTTATGATTTGTTAGATGCAGACAGCGATGGCTTCTGCAAGCAAGGTTACATAATCCAAAATCCTTTGTTCCAATGTTTTAAAGAACAAGGCTTAATCGGAACAGACTGCGCAGACCAAGACCCTGTGATTAATCCAGCTTACTCTGACAAATCTTTAAACTGTATAAACGATGCTCCTGAATTCACAAGTATTCCGCAGACACTAACATTTAACGAAGGAGAGTTGGCAACTTTTGAAGTTACAGCAACAGACCCAGAAGGAGACGCATTAACTTACTCGACAAACAATCCGAATCTCGTTGTCAATGGCAATAATTTCACCTGGCAAACAGATTATTCAAGCGCGGGAGATTATCTTCTAAAGATAAATGTAACCGACGGACAATTCAAAGTAGAAACAACAGTAACTCTAAACATCATCAACATGAATGCACCTCCAATCTCAATCGCAATTCCAAGTCAGGCTTGGTCTGAAGACACAACAAAATCTCTGAACATTAGTAAATATTTCACAGATTCAGATTCTCAAACTATAGAATTCGGAGTTGAAACTTATCCGGATGAAACAAACGTTCAGGTAGATTCCGAAAATGGTGAAATAGTAATCTTCACTCCGGCAGAAGATTTCTTTGGAGAAGAAACGATAGTATTCTTCGCAGAGGACGGGCACTCAAAAACCTTATCCAATGAAGTGACTCTAACAGTCACAAATGTAAACGACCCGATGGTTTTTGAAGGAACAATTAATAATATTTCTTTCAACGAAGATACTCCGCTACCGAACGCAATTAATCTGACGGACTACTTTATCGACTCTGACTCCAATTTAGAATTCCAAGTAATCGGAAACCATAATATCACAGTTCAAATTGTAAATGGAAAAGTCAGCTTCTATCCAATCAAGGACTTTTTCGGAACAGAACAGATTCACTTCAACGCAACCGACGGCGAATTCTCAGCAATGTCAAATGTCATTACAGTGACTGTAAACGAACAGGGAGAGCCTCCGGAATTCTATCCCCTTGACTGTGCAACGGCAATAGACGAAGACTCAGAATATGTCTGCACACTAAACGCTTCTGATCTTGAAGGCGACGCATTCACATTTTCGGTAGCCAATGAAAACAATTCAGTATGCGTCGTGAACGGAAATGCTCTAAATTACAAATCAACTCAGGATTATTTCGGGCTTGCGTCTTGCATCATTCAAGTCACTGACAAAGATGGTTCAAATCAGGAAACACTCCAGCTAAGTATAAGTCCAGTCAATGACGCACCGCAAATCGTTTCATACACCCCAGCAGCAGACGTCGTTCACATAGTAGAAGGCTGGAACAAAACTTTCTCGATAACAGCAAAAGACGTGGACTCTCTGGCAATATTAACAGATTGGTATCTGTCTTCGGTAAAAGTCTCAAACAGCGCAGAAAACTCTTCGTCCTACACTCTTATTAGTCCACCGATTGGAAATTACCTGATTGAAGCGATAGCCAGAGACGCGCAGCTCCAGTCAGCCAAAACTTGGAATGTTGTTGTTGGCCCGATTGAAGATTTCACTTGCTCCGAAGTTAACGGCAACATCTGTTCAGACGGCAAAACTTGCGGTGTTGAAACTTTAAATGTTAAAGACACAAACCTTTGCTGTCCGTCAGAATGTGTTCCTGACTTCAAGGATGCAGATTCCTGCAGGCTCATAAGCAATAATGTCCAGATAGACATAAATTCTGTTGATGGCAGCATTGAATTAGGAGACAAAATAACAGTAGAATTCACCTTGGCAAACGAATTGGACATGTCTCAGGAATTTGATATTGAAGCACATTTGTATGATTTGGACTCGGACAAATCAGAGACCTCGGTAGAATCAAGTACTGAACTTGGCAGTGGGAAGTCCAGGTCAATGAACTTAGACTTAACAATTCCAAACGGTCTCGATGTAGAAGATGATTATGTAATATTCGTCAGAGCGAAAGACAATGAATGCGGCCAGAGCTATAGAACAATAACAATAAACCGGCCAAAGAACGACATAGCAATAAACAGCTTAAAGATTCCATCCAGCGCAATTTGCGGAGACACGATAGAAGCAGAAGTCACGGTAGAAAACATTGGCTCTCAGAACCAGCAGGTCGATTTGACATTGAAGAGCCCCGACTTAGAGCTTGACGAATCTTCTTCACTCGAATTGGAAGACTACTCTGGAGAGAATAACGAAGATTCCAGCAAGTTTACGTTCGAGATTCCAAGCGGCATAGAATCAGGAGAATACGAATTAAATGTAAGAGCCGATTACGCAGAAAACAAATTCGAAACTCTCACGAAAACAATTGAAATAGAATGCCTCAAAGAACAGGCAAGCGCAAGCACATCCATTCCATCAACAATAACAACCGAAAAGATAACCCTCAACCAGTTCAGAGATATTGAACCTCTGGCAGTGAAAAAAAATAGTTATCTCCCTCTTGCAATAATCGGGACGATGAACGTTTTGTTAATCGGTTCGGGTGTCATTCTGTATTCAATGTATAAAAAGAAAAAGTCTAGGGTAATTGACAGCCAGTTCTAGATGCAATTGAATTTAAAGACAACGTTCCTGATTCTCTTTGTCCATCTCCAAATATCCATGTAGGATAGCCCGTTACCCCTTGGGTCTGGCATAATGTTGGATTTGCGTTATTTCCTCGCGGGTCACATTCAACATAATTAATCAGCTTCCAACTATCTCCAAACATGTCTTTCTGGTCCTGGCAATGCGGGCACCAATAAGCACCGTACATTGCAGCTTCAGAATCTGTAATGCATTGTGCAAATGCGTCATATTTCCCGGGCTCATCTTTCCCGCCAGAAAAATAGAAAAAGATTAATACAATCACAGCAATGCCCACAACCACCCCCACCCATGCCTTGTAAGACTTTTTCATCATGTGAAATGAGATTGAAATTATTTAAGGCTATCTATAACAGCGTTAAAAAGACCTCCAAAGTTCCTTTCAATTTTTTCTTCAACTTCACTCAGTTTCAAACCTTTGATAAACGCAATCTTCTCGTAACTCACAATGACATTTGCCGGTTCATTATCTGGAAGTTTGTCTGGATGCAAAAATGGCGAATCAGTTTCACATAACAAGTTTTCAAGAGGCACTCGCGCTATTACTTGCTGGAAATGTTCGCTGCTTTTCACATTCGTAGGAATCGTCATCTTCCATCCGTTCTCTACAATTCTTTGAATCAGTTTAAAATTTCCATTAAAGCAATGCATCACAACCTTTTTCATTTTATTTTTCTTAAGAATCTCAATCACTTCCTTTTCGGCCTTCCGAGAATGCACAATCAAGGGCTTATTTAGTTCAAGCGCCAATTTAATAATTTTCTGGAAAATTTTCTTCTGTCTTTCTAGCTCGCTCGACTCTTTCAAATCCATCCCAACTTCTCCAATCGCAATTATCTTGTCTTTATTCTTCCTTATAAAATCCAATTCGTCTTTAATCTGCTTGTCGCTCATCTTCAAAGCATCAATCGGATACAATCCAAGAGCCGCCTTCACTTCAAGATATCTTTCAGAAATCTCAAGAACCTTCCTGTTTTTCACACGATTCACCCCGTTATTGACAATAATTTTAACGTTTGCCTTTCTTGCCCTCTTGACGATTTGTTCTATCTTTTCGTCTTCGTAAAAGTCCAAATGGCAATGGCAGTCTATATACACAAGAAGAATAAATTATCTTGCGCTTTTAACTCTTTGCGGAAACTGATTAGTAATCAATTGCCCCGTTTTCCTGAAATTTTTTTCATTTATTTCTCCAATTTCTTGCTCCTTTCTCTCTTCAATATGATTCAGGTTGTTCAGGGATATCGATTCGTTGGAAAGCACAGTGCGATAAAAATTTGTGGGTGGTAAAAGAAAAGTATATGGAGTAAATAATTTTTAAGAAGATTACTGCCCGCCCCTTTTCCTCAACCAATCTTCGATTGTGGGGTTTACGTCGATAGATTCCGTAGCATTTCCTAATATTGCTGCTGATTCCGCGTCTATAATCCGCAGAATAACTTTCAGGCTAGGTCTTGATTTAGGATTACTCGGGTCTGGGTCGCTAGAGTAAACGTTTCCTGTAAGGATTGCGTTGACACCTTTAAACCTTCCACTTCTAATAGCTTCTCTTGGGTCAAAATCCGATGTTCCGTTCGCGTCAATTTCTCTGAGTAATGTTCGAAGCTTGTACCTCTCCATGACAGCAAAGTTTTCGCCAAGCCGTTCTTCACTCATGACTGCAGCAATCATAAAATCTGTAAGATAGGATTCGAACATGACCACGTTTCCCCTTGAATCAACTTGATATATGTCTATAACACCAAGTTTCTTTTTCTCTTCTGTTGTTGTTATCTTATCCGGAAGTAGGGTTGAAACATCGATTGGTAGGTAGTCCGGTTGCATTGCTCGGCTTAATCTTTCTGACGCAGAGATTATCATTCTGTCAAAAGTAATTTCGCCTTTATCTGTGCTATATTCTCGCGAAGTTAAATCTTGTCGTTTGTCCCAATACCATCTGGCGCGGGCAGTTGTTGGCGGCGAATTGCATGAAGCAAGAAATAACGGTGCTGCTGCAGCCAGATATATTGCCGAGCGAGCAAGTTTTTCTAGGAAACTCATGAGATATTAGTCCGAATTCGGTTTAAAAAGATTTATATTGTTAGAACACCTCTTCTGTTCGTGCATATCGGAGCTAAAACAATATCGCTCAGATTTACTTCCCAATTTTAGCTTTCGATAAAGGCGTAAAGTCCTGCCAGGCAAGGTCAAACATTTGGCTCATGACTTTTGCAAAATAATCTGTTGAAAGCCAAACTCCGACATCATAGTTCGGATGAACGCTTTTGTCATCAGTAAGCATAAACATAAGCTGTCCATCATCAATTATTGTAAATCTTCCGTTTACATTCTTGTCTTTTGTATCCCTGACATCTGCAATTCTGGAAAGCTGTTTCGCAATTTTAATATTATCTGCTGTTATCGGTGCAGCAACCCTTATGTCCACGCCCCTCTTTTTAGCCTTTTCAAGTGAAGGCATCAAAGCTTCAATCTTCCTATTCAGCCCATCAGCAGTAGTAACCAATGTAATATTCTTTTCAGCAGACCTTACCATCATGTCAAGATGATTATGCAGGTTCTGCCTTCCTCTCAAACTTCCCGACAAATCTGCAGGTTCAACAAACTTAACGCCATTCTCAAACAAACCCGTTAACTCAGTAAGAACATCATCTCCCTTCAACTCTTCAAGCCTCTTTGACCTATCTTGAGCTTCAACAACAAGATTTTTCTTAACTCTTTCCACAACCTCTTCCGGCCTTAGGGCAACAAACTTAATTGGCTTGCCAATTTTCATGATAATAAATCCCTTTTTTTCCAGTGATTCAAGGATGTCGTAAGTCCTCGACCTCGGAACATCAGAAATATTACTTAACTCTCCTGCAGTGGAGACACCCCTCGAGAGTAGAGCAGTCCAGACCTTTGCCTCATACAGGTTCAGGTCAAAAATTTTCCTGAGTCTGCTCAAAAACTCATCTTTAATTATCATTCTAAAGTTACTCAACCTCCACTAAAATAAAACCAGGAAGTATTTAAATGTTTTCTAACAGTAACGCATATTTTTTTGCTCTACTAGTCAGTGAAACTTTATATTGATTTTATCGTCCCTGATTCTCAGTTCTATAGCGCCTTTATCAGCCTTATCAGTAAACTTTATTTCTTTCGAGTTAGTTCTCGCCTTCAAAAATTCCGTGTGTTTTTCCAGCATTTTCTTTATTTTACTCTCGGCAAAAATCTGAAGCGAAATCATCTCGCCTTTCTTCAATTTAGCATTTTTTCTCTCCGCTTGAACTTTTCGCGCCAATTCACGGGCATAACCTTCTGCTTCAAGCTCAGGAGTCATCAATGTATGCAATTCAACCAGAATTTCTTTGTCTTTCGCCTTTTCTACATCCAATTTTTTAACGTTCAACTGGACTTTAATGACTTCTTCCAGTTCTTTGCTCAAATCAAGCGAGCTTTTTACTACTGCTTTAGATAACGGCCACCTCAACCCAATGCCTGCCTTGTCCCTTTCCGCAAGGCCCTTCTCAATCACTTTCATTGCGACCCCAAATTCTTCTTCTAATCCCCCATCTATCTTCTTCCCATTAAACTTCGGCCACTCGCACAGGTGCACACTTTCCTCTTTCTGTCCCATTTGCTTCCAAAGATTTTCAGTCAGAAAAGGAACAATCGGAGCAAACATTTTCAATATTCCAAGATATATTTCTTTCACGGTTTCCAGCACAGCAGAATTTTCCCCAGCTTTTTCTCGTACATATTTTATGTAATCTCTTGAAAGAGAAATGTAAAGCTCTTCAATCACACTGACAGTTTCATCAAGCCTATACGCTTCAAACAACTCAGTTACTTTTTTCAAAGTCGAATGATATTTCGACAAGAGCCATTTTTCCTCAATTCCTGGTTTGCCTTTCGCAGGCTTCTGTCTTTCTAAATCTAAGATATAATTTGCCACGTTCGCAAGCATTATCAAATTCCTCTGCTTGACTTTAATGTCTTCCCAGTTGAAACTAATGTTTTCGCCCGCACTAACTCCAGTCGTATAGTTCCTGAAAATATCAATCGAATATTTATCTATTACTTCATACGGAGAAATAATATTCCCTAAAGATTTAGACATCTTAACCCCCTCAAAATCTAGCATCATTCCGTGCGTGTAAACATTTTCGTAGCATGATTTGTCAAAAACAATAGCTGAACAAATTTGCAAAAGGCTAAACCATAATTTGGTCTGTTCCGTCGCCTCCAAAATCAAGTCAGCAGGGAAATACCTCTTTATTAATTTAGGATCGTTGTAAAGGCAATTCCACGAAGCTGTTCCAGAATCTATCCAAACATCAGCAACGTCTTTTAATCTTCTGTATTTCTTTCCGTTCTTCTCTATCACAATCTCGTCAATCCACGGCCTGTGGATATTCAAATCATTAAACTTCTTCTTTGTTAATTTTTCCAATTCCTCAACACCCCCAATCACAATGTAATCGTCTTCGTCTTTTTCATTTACCCAGATTGGTACAGGACATCCCCAATATCTTTGCCTAGTTACTCCGTTATCTTTTAGATTTTCCGCCCAGCGAGCATAGCTTTCCCCTGAGCTTTTCGGCACCCAATTCACTTTCTCATTGAATTTCAACAAGTCTTTCACAAGGTCTTCAGTTTTCAGAAACCATTGCTTTGTCGTCCTGAACACAACCGGCTTCCCGCTCCTCGCTCCGTAAGGATACTCGTGCTCAATTTCTGTGTTTGCAATCAAGACACCTTTCTTTTCAAATACCTCAATAAATTTCTCATCGTCTTCTTTCGCGGTCATTCCACTATATTTTCCAACATTTCTCAAAACTCCGTTTTCATCAAGGGTGTTGAAAGGTCCGATTCCATATGTTTTTCCAACTTCCTGGTCTTCAGGTCCGCATCCCGGAGCGCAATGAACAAGTCCTGTTCCAGCAGAAGTGTCAACGTACTCCGAAGACAAAATGACGGTATGAACGTTTTTCCATTCCTTCTTCAAACCTTCGTAAACTCCTGGCATGTCTTTGCTTAGAAAATGCTCGTACTCTTCTCCTTCAAGTTCTTTGCCTAAGAAATGCTCAACTTGCTCAAACTTCTTTCCGACCACTGCACCCATAAAAATATCAACCAGCGCTTTCGCCATAATCCAATATTCCTTATCAACTTTTATTTTGACATATTCTAATTCTGGATTTACCATTATCGCAAGATTGTAAGGAATTGTCCAAGGCGTTGTCGTCCAAATTATGAAGTATTCGTTATCAGCTCCCTTCTTTTTGAACTTGAGGAAAATAGATTTGTCCGTAACATTCCTATATTCAAGTTCGTGCTTCGCTAATGAAGTGCCGTTCTGTGCGTCCCAGTACATGACTTTCTCGCCTTTGTACAATCTTCCTTGTTCGTCCGCTTTCTTGAAGAACAGCCACTCTCCCCCGATATAATCTTTCGTAAGCGGCTTGTAAGCGTTCGCGTGGTCCATCCAAACTCCCATCTTCCACAAGTCTTTATCCATGTATCCCGCATGTTCAATCGAGAAATCCATGCACTCTTTAATGAATTTTTCAACGCCGTATTTTTCAATATCTTCTTTTGATTTCAGGCCAAGCCTCTTTTGCGCAGCATTTTCCGTCGGCAGGCCGTGCATGTCGTACCCTCCTCTGTCCCAAACGTCCCTCCCGTTCATTCTCCAGAATCTCATCGCCGCATCTTTCAGAGTATTGTTCCACGCATGCCCAAAATGCAATCTTCCCGAAGTGTACGGCGGTCCCTGCAAAAAGTAAAACTTCTCGCCCTTAGAATTCCGCTTCTTCAATTTTTCGTAAATCTTTTCTTTCTCCCAGAACTCAAGAACTTCCTTTTCAGCTTTATTGAAGTCTAACATAATTAATCCTAATTTCCCTCCTTTTTAACTTTTACTTCTCTATAAAACAAGTCGTCATCAACATCAATCCAATCATCCGACCCATTTATCCATCATAATCCGTCCCTCGTTTGATAATTAGCGAACGGAGCGAGCATACAACTGCAGCTATTTTGAACGTCAGCTGCAAAAATCACATTCAATTTCCAGGAAAATTTGTAAGAAACCATGTCAGAAGCGCGAGACAACTCTCGCTATTAAATAATAATTCCAATACCTGTGATTGAAACGAATATTCTTTGCATGTTCTATCCAGAAGATTGAATTATTTAAATTCTTCTCCTAATCCAATTCTTGTCAAAACTCCTCCAGTATGAAATTAAAGTAGCTATCAAAATAAATCCTAAAGTCAAGACAATAGTCCAGTTTTCCAAGAAAGTAAAAACCTCGCCAAGAATCAGGCACAAGCCCATAATCAATCTAAACCAACCTCTCCCCGAGACAAGCTCATCATTCGCCCAATATGCAAGCAAAAACCCAGCAGGCACAGCAAGCGCCAAAATAATTATTTCAACAATCATCTCTAAGCCAACAAATCGTATTATAAATAATTAACCTTCAGCAACTAATTAATCAATCAAGATGCACGGCTGCGAGCAGGGTAACATAATTTCTGAGCGAAGCGAAGTCGTTGTTAAAATCAAATTTGAGCATCCTTAATTTCAATTTTATCAATTTCCTTCGCCAACTCAAAATCTTTTCTCGTTAATCCTTGCTCATCATGCGTCGTCACAACAAGCCGGACTTGATTAAAACTTATTAAAATATCTGGATGATGGTTCAGTCTTTCAGCAACTTCTCCGACTTTATTGACGAAAGCCAGAGATTCCTTGAAATTCCCGAAAGAAAGCACCTTGCTTATCGAATCAATTTCCAAAGACCAATCCTTAAGTTCCTTCATCGCCTCGCTGACTTCAGACAAAGTTAACATACAAAGAAACAACAAAGCAAATTAATAAACATTATGTCAGCACAAAGCAAGATATGCGCCAATTGCATAAAGAACAATTCTCGCTCTTTCAGACTTCTCGGGCTCTGGCGGGTTTATGAATCCTTCATATACCAGCCCCTCAACTTTTTCAGCAATTTCTCTAGTTCTGCCGTCCAACGGCTTTCTAAAATCCGTCTGAGTCAAAAACTCACATAACGTATTTGCTATCATCTCATTGGAGCAAAATTTGAATTTTTAAACCATTGCATTATTCACGTTGTTAACAAATAGTTTAAATAAAACGCCTGTTAATTGACCATATGAAAGTTGGAGACAACATCGAAGATTTTGAGTTTTACGCTTATCAAAAAGGAGACTTTGTAAAGGGAAGATTATCAGACTACTCTGGAAAATGGGTTGTTTTGTTTTTCTATCCTGAAGACTTTACATTTGTCTGCCCAACTGAAATAAGAGCCTTCGCAAAACATCATAAAGATTTCGAATCGGAAAATTCTGCAATCCTTGCCGCGTCCACAGATGCTGTTCACTCCCATAAATCCTGGTTTGAACGAGACCTTCCGGAAGTGGAATTCCCGGTCATTTCAGATTCGTCTCACAATCTTTCAGAACAATTTAACGTCCTTCAGGATGACGGAAGAGCCCAAAGAGGCACTTTCATAATCGATCCTAAAGGATTTCTAAGATACATGGTCGTATCCGACAATAACGTCGGTAGAAGCGTCGAGGAGACTCTTCGCGTGCTGAAAGCACTTAAGACGGGCGAATTATGCCCAATCGAATGGAAACCTGGAGAGAAAACTCTCGGCGCCGACTAATATTCTATAAAATTAAACATCTCAATAAAAATAAACTAACAATATAAAGAGGTAACCTGTTCACATATTAATCTTTCACAATAAGAAATAGAAACCTGTTCACAAAATCTGCCTTAACATGTCGCGAACATGTGAGCGACTTCAAATTATATGATAATTAAGCGAGCTGGCTGCCTCAATGCGAAAGCATTGACCTCGTTTCTTGCGAGCTCTAACAAATCACAATTTTCAAAACCTTTTTATAATCTCTTTTCCTTAAATAATTATTAAAATGGTAACAGAACAAATGGCTTCTGAATTGGGAAGCAGAAGTGGTGAAGTTTCTGCGTTTTTTCTAGGTGGAATTATAGGTGTCCTTATCGCTCTCGGCATCGTTTTACTTCTGCTTATCCTGGCAGCAGTTTACATTTACTTCGCATTAGCTTACCGCTCAATCGCACAAAAGTTGAAGTTCAAAAAATCATGGCTCGCCTGGATTCCGGTCGCGCAATGGGCAATGCTCTTGAAGCTTGGCAAATTTCATTGGGCTTGGATATTTCTTATTTTAATTCCGATTGTCGGCTGGCTGGCATTAGCCATTTTGCTCATCATCGCACATTGGAGAATATTTGAAAAGCTAAAATATCCTGGCTGGTTCAGTCTCTCAATGGTAATTCCAAAAATCGGCTTCATTCTCTATGCGATTGCCGTCGGCATTGTTGCTTGGAGCAAGAAGAAATAATCACTTCTTCCCCAACTCTTCTTCTTGTAATAATCTAACAGCATCAAGAACTCGCGAGTCCGGAGACAAAACATAAACATGATCGTCTTTGCTTCTAACCGCTCGGTATATTCTCTGCAAGAACTCGCGGCGAGCTTTATCTCTGTAAAATTCCCAATAATAATCTGGATGCGTCTTCTCTAAGATTTGCCAGAATGTGTCCTTCACGTTTGGGTTAGGATATTTTGTAAATACAACGCTCTTGCAAGTGTCTCCCGGAAAGTCAATTCCCCTCGAGCATTTCGTCGTGAACAATGTGTCGTTCTTTCCTTTCTTGAATTCAATAATCGCTTCTCCTGTCTTGTCATTTCCCTGCGCAGTTTTCAGCTCTTCGCTTGAAGAAAGGTTAAGAATTTTGTTAGCCATGGCTTCTCCAAGATTAGGCAAATCGCTAAACGCGTTCACATGTACAAGCGCCGGCTTCTCAGCCCGCGCAACAACATTCTCCAGCACTTGAAGGTATTCTTCTCGTGTGTATCTTCCAGAATAAAAATTCGCATACCTGCAATCAAATTCCTTTCCCGTTTTCATGATTTCAATCGAACCCTGGTTCAAAGTCTCGGCTTCAACTCTTCCGTAATCTTCAATTCCAAAAATATTTCTTAAAACCTCATCGCTGTGCAGCGTTCCTGACATTAAAACCAAGGCTTTGTTTCCGTCAACAATTTCCTTGAACTTCTTTGCAAGATTAGTTGTAACAAGTCTCGCAAAAAGATTGTCCTCTTCTTTTCTATAAGTCAGATAAGTGTCTTTCAAAGAATCATAAAAATCTTTCGCTGCCTCAAGCGCCGCGTTTCCGTAATTCATGTCGTCAATTTCTATTTCTGCCTCAAGTTCAGGATTAAACAAGAACTCTTTCAAAATCTCTCCTATTTTCGTTTCCTCAATCGGATAAACCTTTCCTTCATTAATCCCCAGCGCCCTCTTATTCGTTTCCTCAATGTCAATCAAGCTCACAGCTTTCTTTATCGAACTCTTCGCTTTTTCGCTGTCTGTCACCAAAGTTCTCAAAGCAGCAGCAAGCCGCGTCAGGTTCAGCTCCACGCTGTTTGAAAATTTGTCCAGAAACTCGTCTGCCTCATCGATAATATCAACTTCAGTCTGAGGTTTTCTTCCGAGGGATACTTCCGCAAGATATTTTGCAGAATTGAAAATCACAACGTCTGCATCAAGATACGCAAGATATTGGTCATAATAAGAGCATCCTTTTTTTCTGTGGTAGAAAATAAACTCGCGGTTTCTCATCCCAAGATACTTCTTTTTTTCAGCGTCTCTCAATTGATTTATTTCAATCTCTGCAGGAAGTATCGGGCTCCAGTAAGGATTCGCAGGCGCAATAGAAATTCGCCTCAATCTTTTCATAGACGGCGGAGCGTTGCTGCTTACAAAGGGATTTTCCTGGTAAAATCTTTTCAGCTTGTCTTTGTTTCTCTCAACAATCTTTATTGTATCTGGAAGGTACGGATGAGCGCACGACTTTCCCGGTTCAATGATTGAATCATGATTTTCCCTTCCCGTAATCATCGCTATTTTCATCTTCTTTCCAGTCCTTTTCGTCAAGTGCATATTCCCCATGTAATCCTGTTCATACTGCTTCTGCAGCCCTTTGACCGGCACGACTATCGCTGTTTTTCCAAGCGCCCGAGCAATATTCAGTGCAATCGCGCTCTTTCCAGTCCCGCAAACCCCATGAAGGAAAATCACTTTCTTTCCTTTCTCAATAAGTTCAACAATTTCCTGAACAACATCTTCTTGCGTCTTCCCGTTCGAAAACTTCAACGGCTCAAGATTTTTCTCTTTCCTGTATAAACTCCAAAATTTCCTGTCAAAAACGCTCTCAGTTTTTTCTTCTCCGTCATCCTTCAAAAACTCCAAAGAATCCGACCTTTTCAGTTCGCTGGCTTTCTCGCCCGTTCTTTCTCTTTCATTTCCGTTATTCTTGCTTTGCTCACTCGGAAAACTAGAGAACTTCCCATCAACACTTAGCAATCTTCCGTCAGGACCGAAGTTTAACCTCTTCATTTCGCCAAAAAACAACCCCAGTTTAAAAGAATTTGCATTATATCGTTCTAGAAAAAATAGGAACTCACAATCAATTAAAGAACCTGTTCATAATCCAGCATACGGTTCACAAGTCTTTGACCCTGTTCACAAGACGGTCTGGCTGCCTCAACGACCGAAGGGAGTTGACCTAGTCAGTGTGGTGGTATGATAATTTAGGCGAGCGAAGCGAACCCTTATCTAGAAGGATCCCAAGAGTTACTAAAGAAGCGAGCCATTACTTAATTGTAGCGCGTATAACCTTAACATCTTCAATCGGTAAGTCATTCTGGTCTGTCTGAACTTTAGCTATTGCATCAACAACATCCATTCCATCAATGACTTCTCCAAATGCAGGGTGCCTGCTGTCTAGGAAATTATTGTTTACAAGATTAATGAAAAACTGGCTTCCTCCTGTGTTCGGTCCAGAGTTCGCCATTGAAATCGTTCCGCGATTATTTTTATTTCCTCCAGCGTGCGTGAACTCATCTCTTATTGTGTATCCAGGTCCGCCCGTTCCCCATTCGGCTTTCTTCGTTGGGTCTTTTGTCAAGGGGTCACCTCCCTGAATCATAAACCTGTCAATCACGCGGTGAAAAAGTACGCCGTCATAAAGTCCCTCGCCAACAAATTTCTGGAAATTCCCAGCAGTCACAGGCATGTCAGAATAAAGCTCAATCGTTATGTTTCCTTCGCTAGTCTCAAGGACGACTTCAACATTCTTTTTGTTATTCTGCATGAGCATATACCCCGCGGCTATCAGCAAAGCCGCAATCAAAATTATCGCAGCAGCCTTTATAGTCTTTTTCTTTAGTTTCATTTTGAATTTAAATTTTTTGGGGTTATAAATTTTATGAATCCAATTTTTCTTGATAAATTATCCATTGGGCCTTTCCAGGAAGAACTATTTGAAATCCGCTTCTTGCCGGAGCAATATTCGGATAGTTAATCCAAGGATTCATCCAGCCCTTCTTTGTTTTAACCAGATAGTGCCCCGCAGGATATTTTCTACTTCTTTCAATGAACACTATTACACCTTCTTTCTTTAACAAATCTTTATTTTTACTAGCTTTTGAAAAGGTGTAATTATCAAAATTTTTGTTTAAAACTTTAATCATTTCTCTGCAATAATAACCTCTCGTAGAAGCGTATTCGGGATTATCAAATAATTCTCTTGTAGATTGATAGGATTTATTCAAAATAACCGCGACACAAGCAATGCCGCAGCCCATAGGTTCTTCTTGAGTTATTGATTCCATTTCATTTCAAGGTTTCTTCTAATTAAAAGTTTATCTCTAGAACTCAAACTTACCCTGAAAATATCTCCATCTCGAAATGATTATCGCAATTGCAGAAATAGCAAAACCCACAAGCAATCCGACATCGTTGTGCGCATTTACCAAAACTCTTTGGACAGAAATTATCACAATGACAGTAAGGGAAAGAAAGAAATAAGGCGCCCTCCAGTTTTTATTTTGGTCCACAAAATACCAGACAACATACAAAATAAAAATTGCAATCGTTAAGTGCATCGAAGCATCAAACAGAATGTCTCTCCCAAAGAGGCTCATCGGCACAAACTTGAAAAGCAAGAGTCCAAGCGCCATTATCACGGCTGCAATAGCCAAGCTCAGAATCTTCCTCTCCAAAGACAACTCTTTTTTCATATATCATTAAAAAAATCAAAGTTTATAACCCTAACTCTCCTAAAAAATTAGCTAAAAAATTAGCTAAAAAATTATTCAATTAGTAATTAAACTAACAACATCATATCAAAATAGAAACCACAACAAGAAAAACAACTCACAATCTTTAATAGAACCCTGTTCCCAAGATGGTAAGTTGGGCGGCATGATAATAATGCGAGCGAAGCGAACAACCAATCTACTAAAGTTTATAATCTCAAAATTCCATTAAACCTTATGGGTATTTTATTTTCAAAAGAAAGGGGAGCTTATCATTTCACTGGAATCGCAAAACTGTCCATCGTCGGCATGCTTGTATCTTTGTCTACAGCATTTCTGAACACAATCTGGGCAGTATACATCGACTCTTTCTTGCATAATGAAGTTTACGTCGGTTTGTTCTCGGCATTTTTGACAGTCATCGCATTCATCTCGTTCTTCGTCTTCATTCCAATGGTCGAAAAGTCAGACAAGGCAAAAATATTTTCTTACTCCCTTTTGTCTTTCGTCATATTTTATGTATTATTTGCCATAATAACAAACTTAGTGGTGTTACTCATTACTGCAGTCGTTATGACGGCGGCTCTTTCTCTCAGCGTTACAAGTTATGGTCTTCTCGTTAAAGATATCTCTGAGAAGAAAAATCTCTCAACAAACGAAGGTTTAGTTTACACATTTCTGAATCTCTCTTTTGTTATTGGCCCATTGGTCTCAGGTCTGATTGCAGCAAGATTCGGCAACCCTTGGGTCTTCGCTATTTCTGCCTTGTTCATTCTGATTGCTTTCTTCTTTTTCAAATCAACCGGAATTAAAGACACCGAAGGAAAAAAGCGCACAGACCGGAATATCATAAAGAATTTCAAGGATTATTTCAAAAACTCAGACAGGACAATTTCTTACCTTCTCAGAGGCGGAGTCAACATGTGGTGGATTCTGATTTATCTTTTCGTTCCGTTGTGGATGATTCGTAATGGTATGTCAATGTCAGATATAGGAATTTTCCTTTTTGCCGTAGCCATCCCGTTAATCTCTTTAGAATTTTTCTTCTCGAAAAAAGCAGCAAAAGTTGGCTTTAGAAGAATCTTTCAATTTGGTTACCTGTTTGTCGCAGTAATCGTCTTGCTTTCATTTATATTCTCAAATGTTTACATAATTCTTTCATTCCTTGTCTTAGCCAGCATCGGTCTTGCGATGCTCGAATCAACAACAGAATCTTATTTCTTTGATATTCTCGGCGGTAAGGAAAGATACAGGTTCTATGGCCCGTTCAACACTTCTATCGACTTCGGAAACTTCGTAGCGAAAATCTTCGGCTCGGTCTTGCTAATCTTCTTGCCATTCAGATATCTCTTTATTCTTTTCGCGGCATTCATGTTCATCATGTTTTTGCTTTCATTCAAGACAAAAAAAGTCATCGAATCCAAAAGGAAATAAGAGAAGATATTGCAGAATTCAAAGAAGATGGTTTATCTAAGGAAATAAAATATCATTTCACAAAGTTATATTAATCTGTAAAAGAGAATCTGTTCACAAGATAACCTGCAGGGTTAGATAATAATTTTTGGTGGCTGGGTGGGAAATAGTAAACCAATCCAAAACAAACCATCAACAAAATCGAAAGAAGATAGTTTTATATATTTCAAGATTCCAAAAATTTAATGGAAAAAATCGGCTGGGTTTTTATCGTGTTCGGCATAGTCTTGCTTTTGGCAGCATCTTTTGGCAGCGGTCCTGCTTTTTCTCCAGGCCAGGCAATCAATCCAATCAACGTGACAGACTTTCAGATTATCCTTGCAATTGGCGGCCTCGCAGCAATCATCGTTGGAATTGTGAAAAATCAGGCAGGATAACATAACACCACACTGCAATTCAAATTTTCTTTAAACGATAAGATGTACACAAATCAATAAACTGTATTCATCTGCATCCAGATTAAGAGTAAATATACTAAAATAAACGATACTATAAATGAAATAGCTCCCGTTTTAATAATTTTTTTAATATCCAAATTTTTATGCTTTACCAGAAGAATAACCGCAAAAATTATCAATGTAATAAATACCGCAGCAATAATCATAGAAGGATATTGTTTTAACGGAAGTCCAAGCAACCACCATTGCTCGGTTGGACCCCAACACCCGCCTTCTACGGGAACTTTAGGGCAACCATAATAACTTAAAATGAAATCAGTTAAACCCATATTTGCTTAACATATTTTATTAATATAAACCTTTCTAAAGGTTCTAACAAGTTTGCACATTTTTCTCAGAATAAAAAAAAAACGCCCGGACCAAGATTTGAACTTGGGAATCCGTGAGGAAACGAGGTTAGCAACCTCGCGCCGTAACCGCTGGGCCATCCGGGCATTCCGATTTTGCCCAGCGGGCCACCGCTCGTTTGGCTGCGTTAGCAGACGAACGAATGAGAATTGCATCGCAATTCGCTTTGGGCCATCCGGGCTCTTTGCCTGCCGTAGCGAGTCTCCGAGTTCCGAGGAGATTCGAGCAAGAGCAGGTCAAAGATAATGGGGAAGGTAGGGTTTTAAGGTTTTTCGTTTTCCAACGCTCTGTTGAATTCTGTTCTTTAGGTTTAGGATTCCCATAATCTCCAGATTTTGATAAATTTCTAAATTAATCTATTAACTCAAAACTGTCTCGTGATAATAATGTTGGTGGGGCAGTGGATGATGCCGAGAGCTTTAGCCTTCAGTAGCTAGCCCTTTTTCAATCAATATTCTCGGAAATAGAAATCTTTTAAAATCCGAGATTCTACCCTAGGCAAGAGGAGGTCGCAAATGGCTAAAGACTTCGAAGAAGACGAAGACGATGACGACGAAGAAGAGAAAGAAAAAGACGAAGAAGAAGAATAAACATCTCTTTAGTTTAGGTTTTTCTTTTTTAAAATTGTGACCCAGGGTCCGTAAACAGCAATCTCAATTATCCTTATATTCAACAGAAGATTAGTTGCCGTAGTTATTATAATTATTTTGGCTATTTTTGTTCGTTCTCTCTTTTTTCTATTTTATCTACTTGTTATAATTATTTTAGCTATCTTTCAGCAAATAATAAATACGCAGATTTCCAGATAAGTCTATGAAATACAAACTCAAATCGTCAAAAGGCTGGGTTGTCAAAAACCAGAGGCCTGAGGAATTTCTGCTTGGCCCTAAATTTTATTATTCTGACGAAGAAGTAGAAAGATACTCAAGGTCAAGCGGAATGAAAAAGGCCCAGGAAAAAATAGCATTTCGCGTTTTAAAGCTTCTTTCCATTCCTGAAGGAAGTACCTTGCTCGACTTGGGTTCAGGCCCAGGCATCACAGCAGAAGTTTACAGAAGCGAAGGTTTCAAAGTAACTTGTCTCGACGTCATTCCAAAGATGCTTGAGAAAGCAGAAGCAAAAGGCTTTGCCTGCGTTCTTGGCGACATGAGAAATCTCAAGGAACTATTCCCAAAAAGAAAATTCGATGGCGTCGTTTCCGTCTCCGCTTTACAATGGCTAAAGAATTCAGAAGACGTAAAGCAATTAGCCGAAGGCATTTTCTTCGTATTGAAAAAAAACTCACCATGCATCATTCAGTTCTATCCAAAGAGCGAGCAGGAATTAAAAGACGTCCTAGGAATTTTCAAGCAAGCCGGTTTCTCAGGAAATTCAGTTACTGACAACCCAGGCAATCCCAGGAAGCGAACAATTTTTCTGGTGTTGAAGAAAACGTCTAATTAGCTTAAATGATTATAAGATAAATGCCCAATATCAAATACTAACCAATCATATCACCCAAATCAAAATGTCGTTTCATTAATTTACGTTTCTGCAAATTTAAGCTATTTTTTATTTCTCGCGGATTTAACCAAATAGGTTAAGTTTAAAACCTCATTCAATTTATAATTTTTATAGCGGGGTAGAGCAGCCTGGAGTGCTCGTCGGGCCCATAACCCGGAGGTCGTGCGGTTCAAATCCCACCCCCGCTATTCTTGATTTGAACCTTGGTTCAATTCCCTCGTTTGGATGCGTAAGCAGACGAACGAGCGAGGATTGTTAAATCCGATGCCACCCCCGCTATTCTTGATTTGAACCTTGGTTCAATTCCCTCGTTTGGATGCGTAAGCAGACGAACGAGCGAGGATTGTTAAATCCGATGCCACCCCCGCTATTGAATTTTATTATAATCCGGGTTTTAGGGTCAGATATTCTTATTAAAACCACAGTAGTTTCACTATATCCAAGAAAACAAAAAGTTTAAATAACATATGTATTATTTTTACATATGCATAACAAAAACATATTGCAACATGCACAGAAGCATGGTTTGTCTGAGAACGAGCTCTATTCCACGTATAGAATTTTCTTTGGTACTCTTGTTTCAGAGCCAAGATTAAGAATAATTAATTTTCTAAGGAATGGAAAGAAGAATGTCTCTGAGATTGTAAATGAACTAAACATGGATCAGGCAAATGTTTCTCACGATTTAGCAAGGCTTAGAAAATGTGGATTTGTCAAGGTTGAAACTAACAAACAGTATAGATATTACAGTTTGAACGATAAAACAATCAAGCCACTAATGAAATTAATAGACGAACATATGTCCGAATATTGTGTTCATATCTTTAATGAATCAAAGGTAAAAGAAAATGGAAAATAAAAACGTCGGATGGATAATGATTGGCTTATCAGTTGTAATCGTTTTTTTAGTATTTTTATTTAATAATACCTTGATGGATTCTGTAAGAAGCAGTTGTTTCATACAGCACGGTGATGTTAATTCGTGTGAAATGTACGATTCTGTAAACTACCAGACATATTTAGCGTTAGCTATTGTAGGAGTATTGATTATTTTTGGTTTGTTCTTGATTTTTTCTAAACCAAATGAAAAAATAATAATTAAAAAGATAAAAGAAAAGAAAGTTCGGAAAGAAGTTGATATTTCGTCTTTCAGGCCCGAAGAAAAACAAGTTTACAATCTTGTTAAAGAAAACGGTGCAATTTTTCAGGCAGATTTAATCGATAAAACCGAATTCAGCAAGGCGCGAATGACAAGAATTGTTGATAAGCTTGAAGGCAGTGGCCTTGTAGAAAGAAAAAGAAGAGGCATGACTAATGTTGTTGTGCTAAAGGAGAATTGAAATGGAGATAGGAGATTTTGTATATATCGTTGAAACTGAGAAGAGTTTTGATGAAGCAGTTGTATCCGTGCTAAAGGCGGTAGAATCTAGAGGCTGGGCTTTATTCAATGTTTATGATATAAAAGAAAGATTGGCTGCGAAAGGATTTGAGCAGGAGCCGTTAAAAATTATTGAAATTTGTTCTGGAAAATATGCAAATGCTTTTTTAAATGAGAATAAGCTAGTTTCATTATGCATGCCATGCAAAATTAATGTTTTTGAAGAAGACGGAAAGGTTAAGATAGCTGGAATGAAGCCAACGATAATGTCAGAGTTTTTTAAAGAAGTAAAAAAAGAAGAGACAGAAGAAGTTGAAAAAATCATCGAGGAGATTATCAATAATTCAAAATGAAAAAGGAGATGAAAGAATGAAAACGCACAAAATAAGCATTGCATTAAGCATTTTGCTTTTGTCTGCTTTGAGCATAGTTTCTGCAGCCCAGTATGGTATGATGGGCGATAACGGACAGTTTACTGCAGTGAATAATGGCGGCGTGGGCGGAATGGCAGGCATGATGCAGATGATGACTGGCTATGGCGGTTACGGTTATAACTCCGGAACAGTGTTGCTTGGCTGGATAACTTATTTGCTGACAATTGCCCTGATGATTGCAGGAATTTATTGGCTTGTTAAGACAGCGAATAGAAAGAGATAAACAAAAATTTATTTTATTTTTTAAAATTATCATTAGAATATGAAAGGAGGCGAAGAAAAATGGAACATAAATTAAGTGTTATGAGAGTAGCAAACAGTTTGGCAGTTACAACAGCACTTGCTTATTTGGTCTGCATTATTGCAGTATGGCTTGCTCCGGGAATCACAACAACAATCGGAAATTATTTGCTTCATGGAGTGAATGTAAATAGATTAGTCGAAGCAAGAACGTTTATTTTTTCTTTGACTAGTTTAATACTTGGAACAATTTTGAGCTGGCTTGCTGGTGCTTTGTTTGCAGCAGTGTACAATAAATTCAGATAATTATAAAGTTGTTTATTTTTATTTAATTTTGTTAAGTATCCCAAACATTTTGTAGTTGGGGTTATATTAATAAATATGAAAGGAGGTTAAAAAGATGGCAGAAAAATTAAACGCAAAAAGAGTCTCTCTAAGTTTAGCGGCAGTAGCCGGGATAATATCGATAGTTTGTGCTTTGCTAGTTTTAGTTGCCCCGCAAGCAACTATGAATCTATTCGGAGCGATATTTCACGGCATTGATATCAGCCAAATAACAAAACCAATAACACTGGGCAGCGCACTACTTGGAACTGTAGAAGCTATTGTTTTAGCCCTGATTGCTGGATGGCTCTTTGCAAAAATATATAATTCTATAAGGTAATAAAAAGAACATGACGATATTTAATGAATGGTTGGTATTTTCATTAATATTATTCGTAATTTGGACAGTTGTATTTATTTTTAGCAGAACTAAGAAAGAAATGCTTATAGTTAGCGCATTAACCATGCTTCTTGGTTTGACAGAACCAATTTTCGTCCCGGAATATTGGAGTCCGCCATCTTTATTTAATCTCGCATTAAGAACAGGGTTCGATATCGAAAGTTTAATCTTCAGTTTTGTTATTGGGGGCATAGGGGCGGCGATTTATGAAACAATTTTTAAATCTAAGCATAAGAAAGTAAATTCTCAGGAAAAGCATCATCAAAGACATAAATATCATCTTTTATCTTTATTCTCTCCGGTGTTAGTATTTCTTCCACTATTCTTATTTACAGAGCTAAATCCGATATACTCTGCAAGCATATCGATGTTTGTCGGGGGAATAGCAGCAATGTTTTGTAGGCCAGATTTAAAGAAAAAGATAATTTATGGGGGAGTTTTATTCTTATTTTTGTATTTTGTATTCTTTGTTTTTTTCAATAGCATTTATCCACATGCTGTGGAAAGATTTTGGAATCTCTCAGCCCTATCTGGAATTTTGATATTAAGGGTTCCGTTAGAAGAATTAATATTTGCCTTTACTTTCGGTATGATGTGGAGCAGTGTTTACGAGCATATTGGGTGGTATAAGATTATTAAAGAGTGGTAAGATGCAAAAGTTTAAGGAAGTAATTATTGATTTGAAAGATACTGAACAAGAGTAGAAGGAGATAAATTTCTCTTGTAGGGAAAGGTTTTATTAATCAAGAATCGATTATAGATTTATGAATCCTCGTTATTTAGGGATGGCAGTAATAACAATAAGTCTTGTTGTTTTGGCTAGTCTTTTTTATCTTAATAATATTCTGAGCAAACAAAGTTTAGAAAATTGCGTAGAATTTTGTAAATTACAAAAAGACAGTTCTTGTTCCATAGAATCGTGCAAAGCCAATGGACAACACAATGATCACGAGAAGATTATTTCAGCTCTTGAATTATTAGTCGCCTTTTTAGCTGGATTAGGTTTTTACCTATCATTAACAAAAGCAGAAAAAATAATTGAACAGAAAAAATATGACCTAACTAAGTTGAATTCAGAAGAAAAGAAAGTATTCTTCTTTATCAAAGAAAATAAAGACAAAAGAATTTACCAAAGTAATGTTGTTGAGCATTTTAATTTTCCTAAGTCGAAAGTTTCGAGAATTTTAGATAAGTTAGAGCAAACAGGGATTATCGAAAGAAAAAGAAGAGGCATGACTAATATTATTCTCTTAAAATAGAACCAGTTTCATGCTGTAGAACCAGTTCTACGATACCCTTATAAGCTGTTTTTTAGGCATTTTGTTATGTCAAATAGAATAAATAAGATGCTTAGAGAAATGAAAGGAGGTTAATATGAGCGAAGAAGCAACTTTAACAATAAAGAAAGATACGCTATGGAAATACAGCACATTTCTGCTTTTAGCCTTGCTAATTGTTGGTGCGTTTGTATTCTTTTTAGGAGGAAACAATAACCCAACAACAGGGAATGTTGTAGCCAATAATCCTCAACCTACTGGAGCACCATCACAACCATCGCAGGTAACAGCAAGTGTAGATGATGATCCTGTTCTAGGGGATAAAAATGCTCCTGTAACAATCATAGAGTTTAGTGATTATCAATGTCCGTTCTGTAGGAAATTCTGGACAGAAACATTCAACCAAATCAAAAAAGATTACATTGACACAGGAAAAGTAAAATTTGTATACAGGGACTTTCCGCTGTCTAGTATTCATCCTGCCGCAGAGTCTGCAGCAGAAGCGGCTAATTGTGTAAGAGAGAAAGGCGGAGATGAGGCATACTATAAAATGCATGATAAGATCTTCCAGGAAGGCAACAAGCTTGATGGAGGAGATCCAATTACAGGACCTGTAAGGGGAACAGCACAATTTGGTGCAACAGAACTAAAGAAATGGGCAAAGGATCTTGGTTATGACATAAGCAGTTGTCTTGATTCTGGCAAATATGCTAACGAAGTGCAAAAAGATGAATCTGATGGAGCAGCTGCAGGAATTCAGGGAACCCCAGGATTTTTCATTAACGGAAAGCCATTAAGCGGTGCACAACCATTTGCAGCATTTAAGCAGGTAATTGATGCAGAACTTGCAGCGTAAATATAATTTTTATTTTTTTATTTTTAAGAAATGAAGGAATGAAAAGAAATGGAATGGAAACAAATGTTTAGCACGTGGAAAAAAATTTTTACTAACTGGAAATATCTAGTTGTAACTGTAATTATTGCAATAATATTCTATTCAATAAATGTATTGGTCTCAAGTTGGAGCAGCCTAAAAGGTTTTTTTCCAACTCTTGGCTTTTTTCAAACAATTAAGTTTTTCTTTATATTGTTTTTTTGGTTTAAAGAGACAATAATGTTCCATTCTTTCATTAGTTTAATTGTTATCAGTATTCTATTTGGGGCGTTATTTAGTCTAGTAGGATATAAGGTTAGAATAGGACAAGGAACTGGTGGAAAAAAGATTGGTTTATTTGGAGGCATTGGATTATTCTTAGCAGCATTTGCTCCAGGTTGTGCTGCTTGTGGAGTTGGATTAGCTTCAGTTTTTGGAATCGGTGCTGGTGCTTTGTTCTTCTTACCTTACGATGGTTTTGAATTATCAATCGCTTCTATTGGAATACTCAGCTTCACGATTGTAACTGTTACTAAAAATATGTATGTGTGCAAACTAAAAAATTTAAATAATGGAAGGATGTATTAAAAAATGGAAAAATTAACATATATCGGATTTGGAATTTTCATCCTTATAATCTTTGGAGGATTTTTCTTTTTTAGAGGTGGAGGTTCTACTATAAATGGAAACATTGTTTCTGATGGCGGTCAGGTCTTGCAAGGAGAAACGCAGAAAGTTGTTTTAAGCATTAAGGACTATAATTATTATCCAAACACCATAAATGTTAAAGTAAATCAGCCAATTAAATTATCTTTGGATAATTCAGTTACCGGATGTTTAAGGAATTTTAATATAAAAGATCTCGGCATCTCCAAGACTCTTAGAACTCCTCAAGAAACCATTGACTTTACTCCAACAAAGAAAGGAACTTTTAGATTCGCCTGTAGCATGGGGATGGGTTATGGAAACCTTATTGTTGAATAAATAAAATGAAAATCATTTTGAATAAACCTTATGTCTATTTTGTAATCTTAATTTTTTTAGTTTATGTTAGCCTTAATGTTATTCTGAGCGGCTTCTATAACACGATTCCGCTAATTTTAGTTTATGCAAAAACCCTCAATTGGTTTAAATTAGGGATATCTCTTTTTCTTACCTTACTAATCGGATTGCTGATTGCTTTTAATTCCGTCTTAATCTATGCTAAGTATAAAGAAAGAAGAAAATGCAAAAAGAAAATAACTTTGAGCAGTGCTGGTGCTATTGGGGGATTGATTACAGGCGTTTGCCCTCTGTGCGTTACAGGGCTTATTCCCTTAATACTGGGGCTTGCAGGGATTTCTTTCTCCTTAGCTAGCCTTCCTTTTCAAGGGATCGAAGTTCAAGTTTTAGTAGTAATAATTCTTCTTGTGAGTTTGATTAATTTATCTAAAAGGTGAATCTTCCCGCAGCAAGCTATAGGGTGTTACGAAGAATAAATCAGTCTTATAGGAATGTCAACTTAATTATATAAATCAAAGTGCGGAACTAGTTCCGCAAAAGCGCATATATAATTTAGTTTCTTGAAAAAATCATGGAAAACGAAAAACATCATGCTGAAGAGCATGACAACATGAAAGGAGGAAAAAAGTCCAACACTGAAACTACCGTACAGTACGTTATAATTGCAGTACTCGCAATCTTGCTCTTATACAATGGGGTAAAGATATTTGGGGCAGGCAATTCTAACTTATCTGGACAAGTTGCTACCGGCATAGGCACAGTTTCTGCTTCTGCTTTAGATGTATTGCCAAAAGGAACGCCCGATATTTACGGGAGCGAGCTCGGAGTATCATATGACGATGTCTCTGCAAGCAATCCTCAATTGGCAGATGCAACAATGCAAAAACTAGCGCAATATGAAGACATGAAATTAGACAGTGCCCAAATGGAGAGATATATCCAAATTGGAAGTTCAATTGCGTGTGAATATTGTTGCGGTGCTAAAACATTAGTATTTGAAAACGGAGAGCGAGCTTGTGGATGCGCTCATAGCTATGCTATGAGGGGATTAGCAAAATATTTGTTAACTAAGCATCCTGAAATGTCTGATGTAGAAATCTTGAATGAATTAGGAAAATGGAAAGTTCTATTCTTTCCAGGAGTTCATGAAAAGAAAGCTGAAGTTCTAAAAGCAAATGGAATTGACTACACAAATGAAACTGTAGGATATGTCTATCTTGCTTCAAACATTTACAGAGGCGCAGAAAATCAGGCAACTGCAAGTGCTGCAGGAAGCGGCGGTAGTCAGATGGTTGGCGGTTGCTAAAGGAATTTTATTTTTTATTTTTCCCTTTAGCATTTTTTAACTAAATATATGGAGAACAAAAATGGATTGCTGTGAAAATACAAAACAAAACAAGAAAGAAAACAGAGAAGAGCGAATGAAAGGAGGTAAGAGCATGGCAGAAGTAAAGAAAAGCACCCTATTGTGGATAGTAATCGGAGTATTAGTTATAGCAACAATATTCCTGACGTTTAAGGCATCTTCAATAGGAACAGGGGCTGCACAATCAACTGCATCAGCAGCTAAAACTGTCGCATCAACCGCTTCGAGCGGAATGGTCGGCGGCTGCTAACAACAAAATGGAAGTAAAGAAAAACACGTTAATGTGGATTGTCATAGGGGTGCTGTTTTTGTCAGTACTTTTTTTGACATATAAAGCATCAACTATAAATGGAAACGCGGCTGCGGGAGATTCTGGAAAGCTAGATACAACTGGCTGGTCAGAGAATGAGAAGATGAACTATGAAATGCATGGAACGGTTCCTGCAAGAATTCAAGGAACAGTAGCTGCATCTAGTGCATCAAGCGGGGCAGGAATGGTCGGCGGGTGCTAACTATCATAAAATTTATTTTTTTATTTTTTTAATTTAGAATAAGTAAACAGAGAGAAAGAACAATGATAAAGACAGACATAAAAAACAAACAAGAGAAGAAGATTAAAAGAAATAGTCGCACATATAAGATATTAGGATTATTTCTAATATCTTTTTTGAGTTTAATTGTAGTTCTGCCTAGTGTCATGGCTCATTGCCCTCTTTGCACTGCTGCCACAATTGTCGGGGTTGGAGTAACGAGGTCTCTTGGATGGGACGATTCTATTGTAGGCGTATTTGTCGGGGCAATGATTGTTTCTTCTGCACTTTGGGTTAATAATATATTCAAAAAAAGAAATATAGGTGGAAATGCATTTTTGAGAATGGGGAGTATAACTGTTGCTACCTTCGTTCTTACCGTATTAAGCTTTTATTATGCAGGAATATTTGGTCCGGCAAATACTTATAGAATATTTGGGATGGAGAAAATAATCTTTGGCTCAATCTCTGGAGCGATAGTTTCATTTGCAACTTTTTTCACAAGTAATGAAATAAAGAAGAGAAATGAAGGAAGAGTATTGTTCAATTATCAAACTATGGCTATCACATTTGGAGCTTTGATACTTAATGGGTTACTATTCTGGGGGATATTCAGATGAAAACTAAAAATTTTATGATGGCTATTTCAGAAATAAAAGAGAGGAATGAATTAGATTTGTCAGCAGGAGAAGACTTAAGCATTGCTTTAATGAACATTGTAAGTTTAGAAGAGCATTCTTTCTTTAGTTTTGTAAAAACGAAGGATGAAAAATTTCTTGAAATATTGGAAACATGCAGAGAATTAAGGAAGAGATTACTGGCTAAAATTGTAAACAAAGATGAAAGTGAGGCATGGTGTATGAGCAAGCATTTGCTGGCGTCAAGCATGAGATTATATGAGATTGGAAATAGGCTTTTGCATGAAAAAAAGATGGAAGAAGCAAAACAGTCCTATACCGACGCGGCAGAACTCTATGCTTTGTTCTGGAAGTTAAATATCAACAATCCAAAAGAAGTTTCTATTTCCTACGAAAATAAAGAAAAGAAAAGTATCTTTTCAGGAATCAAAAAACTTTTGGAGTGTTGCAAGGAATGAAAGCGCATCATTATAATTATTTATGGATAAGTATCTTCATACTTTCGATAATCGGAGCTTTTTTTATTCTTAATCTGGCTTATGCAAATCCCCTAGACCTTCCCAATTATGCATTTACAAAACCAGGAATAAAAGACGCGTATTCTTTTGCTAAACTCGAAGGAGATAAATTAACCGGCTTGCCTTGCAATTGCGGTTGTATGACTGATTCTGCTGGGCATGGTGGCAGATTACACTCAAGGGGATTGGTAGATTGTTTCATGCAAGGAGATGTAAACAACGGCGGAGAATGGGACGCGCACGCAAGCGAATGCGGACTTTGTTATGAAGATGCACTCTATGCAAAGCAACTTTATGGCGAGGGTAAAACAAAAGATGAGATTAAATCTGCTTTGGAAGCAAAATATGCAACGCAAACAACAAGCAACAACACAGTATATGGGGAGATGAACTAAAATGAATCATGAAGAAAAAAATAATCATGGTACGAAGCATATGATTATGATGGCTTTAGCTTGCATTATTCCATTTGCCATTATACTTATACTTCCTTTTTTTGGTATCTTCAGTAAATGGACCGCGGTCGGCGCCATGGTCCTCATGATATTTCTTCATGCATTACTGATGAAAGATCATTTTTCAGGCCATGAAAAAGACAAAGGAGGCAAAAGTGAACTGCTGTCAAAATAATTCTTCTCCCCATAACAACAATCAAAAAGAAAAGAAGAACATATCTTGGAAAACAGTAATCATTGTAATAATTATTCTGGGGATATTAATTATCAGTTCACTTGGAGCGATATACCACTAATATGGGAATTAATGGAAAGGCTCTAGCGTATGGAATTTTAGCGGGACTAGGAATTTTAGCATTTTATATTTTTGTTCTTACATTGTTTCAGAGTTATGGATTCGCTTTATATGAATTTAAAAGATTATGGATTTGGCTTGTTCCTCTAGCTGCAGGATTTGGGACTCAAATTGGCTTGTACACTTCTATAAAACAGGATGCAGCTATGAACCGGGGTATCGCTGCATCTGGGACTATTTCTGGAGGGTCAATGCTTGTTTGTTGCACCCATTATTTATTAAACATAATTCCATTAATAGGCATAACCGCTTTGAGTACATTCAGCTCGTTCTTAATGGCTTATCAAAAAGCATTTTTCTCGATAGGGATTGCATCAAGTATAGCGGGAATTGCATTAATGCTATATCATAAAAGAAAAATGAAAGGAGGTCAATGCTAAATGGAAGAGGCAAAAGATAAAATACATATTACTGGAAAGATGATTGCAGTAGTGTTTATTTTATTGCTATTAGTAGTCGGCACATTTGGAATGTTTCTTTTGAACGCCTCACATGATGGTCCTAATTCTGCAGCTGCTCAGAGTAGCAGTACAGGAGATATTCCAGAGAAATGCAGGCTTCCTTCTGGACAAGATGTAAATTCATGGAAAGAGCATTTGGGACATCATGCAGAAACACAAGATTGTTTGAAGTATTTCAACTAAAATGGAAAAAGAAATCAACTTCATAATAAAGAAAGGAGTTTATTGCAGTTGGTGCGCTAATCTTATGAAGGCTGCTCTAAGGCAGCATTTTTCAGTCAAAGAGGTAGAAGTAGACATTCTAAACGGGAAAATTCACCTAACAACTTACAAAAGAGTCAATCCTATCAGCATAATTGCTTTTTTAAAAAAGAGAGGTTACATTTTGAGTCAGCCTTAAGAAAAGTTCCATGGAAGATATTAAGTTTGGCAGAAAGATTTGACGGAGTAAACGTATACGAATTAACCAGGAAAAAATTCAGAGCCGTGCAATAACTTTTTATACACTCTTCCCTTTTCTAAAAAATGTTAATCCTCGGAGTAGACGATGCAGGTCGCGGGCCTCTAATCGGCCCAATGATTCTCGCAGGCGTTCTCATAGACAAGAATCAGGAAGCCAAGCTAAAAAGAATGAACATCCGCGACTCAAAAATTGTTTCTCACCCCGAGCGCATTAAATTGTCAAAAGCTATAAAAGAAAATTCTTACGCCCATTTTGTAGCCAAGGCGTATCCAAAAGAAATTGACGAAGCGGTTGAATCGCACAGTTTAAACGTTTTGGAAGCAGTCAAAGCCGCTCAAATCATAAACGCAATAAACTTAAAGAAATATCAAAGAGAGACAATTAAAGTCATTCTGGATTGCCCGTCGATAAACATAACAAAATGGCAGGAAATTTTGATGAAATACATCCAGCACAAAGAAAACTTGCAAGTTGTCTGCGAGCACAAAGCTGACGCGAACCATGTTTCAGTCGGCGCTGCCTCAATCCTCGCAAAAGTAACCCGCGAAGAAGAAGTCACAGAAATAAAAAAGAAATACGGCGACATCGGTTCTGGCTATCCCGCAGACCCAGCCACTAAAGAATTCATAAAATCTCACGGCAAGGAATTAAAAGACTCTGGCATCTTCAGAAAATCCTGGGCAACCTGGAAAAACTTATTTCCCGAAGCAAAAAAAGGCCAGGTGACGCTGGATAAATTTTAGATATTGGTTAAAATCTGAGTTAATCTTCTAAATAATATTTCTAACCTGTAATAATCGTTTAGTGTTTTATAATTATTACCTTCGTAATTATAATTATTTTGGCTATTTTTATCGATTTGTTATTTAATGTTTGTTTGAATCAAAATATTCTTCTTCAAATTGAATATGTTTCCGAAATTTGTCAATCAGCATTCTTCCATCAGTATCTAAGGCAACTCTTATTTTTTCTTCATCGCCAGAACCAATTGCTTCCTGCAAAATCATCCAATGCCCCCGCAGTTCTCTGTGCTGTTCAACCAGCATCGTTTCCTCAGGAAATCCGCCTGCTCTGTTTTTCTCGGCAAATATTCTTTCCTCTCTCAGTTCGTGAGAGTTCCAGATAATCCCAAAATCATGCAAAAGATTTGCAATCGCTAAAGAATCAATTTCCTCTTCATCTAGAAAAGAACATATCTCGCTAAGAATATCAAAAATCTTTTCATGCTCTCTTCTAATAATATCTAAAGCTGACGACACTTTAACATCAGTTAGTTACTTTTAAGTATATAATGTTTACGCTGTTAACATAATCAAACAGAAACCCTTTAAAACAACCAATGTTTAACTCTGGTATGAAATTCAGTCTTCCAGTCAAAATTTTATTCCGCGGCCTTCTCGGCCTTGTGATTTTCATCATCTTCCTCGGAATCGCTAATTTTCTTGAGAGTTACATTTCGTATTCATCTTATCATTCTTTCGTCAACATTTTAAATCAAGCGCTCTGGACAATCGTTTTACTCTCATTACTATTCCTAGCAGCAGACCTTTTCCGCGCATTTAAATTTCCATACAATCTTCCTTATCCAATTATCAATGCGTTCGCCTTCGTTTATCTAATCAGTTTTTTATTTGACTTGTTTCCTTTAATCATTATAGTCTCTGGTGTGGAAATTCCATGGAAACTTTCAGCAGTGAGAGCATTCACCACTCTGCTCGTTTTCTTTCTCACAATCTTTTCTGGTTACATTCACGTCTTCACTCATCGGCACGAACAGGAAAAAGTTAAAGAAGAAAAGGAAGAAAAGGAAGACACTGAAAAATCAGAAGAAAAAAAGAAGCCCGGCAAAAAGAAAAAATAACTTCGTAAACTTGATAAACCCCGTTTATTCCTAATAATCATGAAAAAAGTATTAATAGTCGGACCATGTTACGCAGATGCGCAGTCCTTGAAGAAAAGTCTCGGCTCTGAATTTTCAACAAGCATCATGGATGTTACAAAGGCCGAAGAAGCCAAAAACATTCTTAGACAGAGAAAGATAGACCTGATTTTAATAAGCAAGTTTCTAGTCGGAGACAAAAGCCCAGGCATGGAATTTCTCAGCTACATCAAAGAAAACAACCCTGAGATTCCAGTCGTCTTGCTTACTCGATTCCCGGAGACACAAAAAGAAGCGCTTGAAAAAGGCGCCGCGGCATCATTCGACATGGATTTGCTAATCGGCTACATAAGGCCTTCAATGGTGCAGAAGAATGAAGAAGCGTTAAAGGTATTAAAGAAATATCTAAATTAAACCAGATACAATAAGGCCTCTAAATGTCCCAAATGTAATTTTAATGTGGGATGTGCAACAGTAGTTTAATTGTCGTCGTTATTATAATTTGGTGATTGTACATTTAACGGACCAACTTTTTGATAGTTATCGAGGATAAACCAACCAAAAATCTGTCTTGCAATAATGAGTGCGAACTTTCAATGTTTTTTCAAATTAAATAACAAACAACAATAAACTTTTACCGACGCTAAAAACCAATCTTCAAAATTCCTTTCTGTTTTCTGTTATTTCAGTCAGACAAATTTAGTGCGGAATTTAGCTAATCACCTATAATTATTTTGGCTATTTTATCCGTTTATCGTCTAATCATAAAGAATTCAATATCTAAACTAATGTTTTTTCCTTCTGTATTCTACGTAAGAATAGGCTATCAAATAAATCGCAAACACGACAACCGGAACAATCACAAATAAAATTGCTTGGTCTCTGAAAACCAAGCCAAGCAATGTTATCAATGCAGCGACCTTGAACAATCTCGCCCCGACTTTGTGCGTCTTGTTCCAAACTCTTTCACTGCTCAAAGTCCAAGGAGTCCTAATTCCAATAAACCAGTTCATCTTTGCTTTTTCAAGCAAAAGCCCCATGAACCAGAAGAGAACAGTAAAAGCAGGTAGCAGAGCTATTCCAAAATTAAATCTCCACCCCAGATTCCACCAAATCGAAAGAACATAAACATAGAAAAAGAAAACCACCATAACCAAAACTATTGCATCATAATAACCCTGAAATTTCTTTATGTTTTCCTTTCGGGGATCAATTCTCGGAATAAATAACATGACTAAAAAAAGGACGAGGGAAACAATTGGAATTGCAAATAACCCGCTAAATTTCGAGCTTGTTCCATCGGCTTGCCCCGCAGAATTCCAATGGCTGTCCAAAGTCGCAGGCATATTAGGGTAAAGGTAAAGCCCAACTACAAAAGAAAAGAATACCAAAACTGCTGCAATTATTATTGCCGGCCTCATTTGCTAAGTCAAGTCAAACCAGGTTTTAAAGCTTGCTATTTATCGCTTACGCGCTCACTCTAACAATTTCAGTTTCGTTAAGTTCTGGAACATATCTTCTAAACTCATTCTCCATATCTCCAGTCAATCGCTTAACACAGCCCACTATTCTTGCTCTGAATCTGTCCGACTTTACAGCGTCAACATAACGAAAAGCATCCGCCAATCCTTCTGCTCTAAAATGTAAGTCCTCTGATAAAACTCCTGGAAAATGCTCTTCTGAATAACAAAAACTTCCTTGTGCGCTCTGTAATTGTTTTTTCTTGCGCTTCCTTATTTCTACCCAGAGCAAATAATCATATCTCTCGCCCCCCGGGCGCATTTGCATTGCTATCTCTGCGGTTACTCCTTCTTCATCCCTGGTAAATTCAACACCCTTTCCCGCAAAGAACCTTTCAGCTCTTGACATTGTGTCATCCATATCTTTCCCTCCAAACCCCCGTTTAAAAGTCTTTTGATAATTGAGTTAACCAAAAATATAAATAACATCATTTATTCGGTTTGTCATGCCAATTGCAAAGAAAGGAGACACCGTAACGGTCGAGTATGAAGGAAAGTTTGAAACTGGCGAGGTCTTTGATTCTACAAGCCATGGCGACCATTCTCATCCATTGACATTCACTCTTGGAAATTCTGAAGTCGTAAAAGGATTTGACAAGGCAGTTCTCGGAATGAAAAAAGGCGAAGAAAAAGAGTTCACAATTAAGCCGGAGGACGCTTACGGCCATCCAAATCCAAAATTAATTCAGAAACTTCCAAGAACAAAACTTCCCAAAGACCAAGAACCAAAAATCGGATTAATTCTAATGCTTCGCTCCCAGCAAGGTCACCAAATTCCCGCAAGAATAATTGAAGTAGATGACAAAGAAATTACAATAGACCTAAATCACCCTCTTGCAGGCAAAACCCTCATTTTCAAGATAAAACTTACAGAGATTAAGAGTTCTAGATAAATCATTGGGCTGTTTATAATTCTAATGAATATATCTGCATAATAATTCTTACCCAAATCCCAACCTTAGTTATTAATAATATTTCTGCAAATCGAATCTATTTTTACGTCTATAGATAAATTATTTCCGAGCAGGAAATCTTTGGACAAGTTTTTCTATCGCAGTTTCTGAAAGCCTGTAACCGTTTCCATTCTCTGTAACCAAAAAGCTATCATTAGCCATCTCATTCAGCCATATTCTCCCACGAACTTTTCCTTGCTCTTCAGTAAGTATACCCACCCATTCTGTAAGAACAGCAGACAAATCTCTTTCAGGCAACGCGGCCCATTTCCCGACTTTCTGTCCCACGGCAACAAATCTCCCTGCAATTATCTCTCGCCTGAAGCCGCCAAACGCACCAGCATAAGCAGGACCATCTGTGTTTTTAACAACCCCTGCACTCGCATTTTCCGGCGGCATTATATCATTCGGCGTATATGTGTATCCCAATAAAAAATCACAAATTTCTCTCTTAATAAACATTGTCGTTCAAAAATTCAGTCACGATTTCTTCTCCGCGCCTACCCAGAACAAAACTCCAATCAGAAAAACAGGAAGGGAAATAAGGGTGAAAGTCATTCCATCTTTGTAAGTGTTAAAGAAAAGCGTAAAGATAATTCCTAAAACAATAAACAAAGGTCCCCCGATTCTTTCGCACTTCCACGAAACAACCAGAAGCACAAAAAGAATTATTGAAGGAATTAAATGAATAATCAAGCTTAAAAAAACTTCCAGAAAATTTCCCCCGCTACTAAAAACATCCAGCGCAATAACGCTCATAAAAAATATAAACAATACCGCAAGAATTCTCGCAGCCCAGCAAGTCCGTCCATTTCGGACAACTAATTCCTCTACAATCCTTGCTCTTCTCGCCCCCTTTTTCATTCCCATACTCCTATCAACTTGAATGGAAAGCGTGGGAAATTTATTTCACTCTTTTTCATCTTAATGCCACTCAAATCCAATTTTTAAGTTTTGTTATTTTCCTCAGCGTTTCTTCTCCCGCTCAAACCCCTCAGCAAAGCCGCAATAGGAACAGCCAAAACAAAAAGGATGATAGTGACCATCCAGATTGTTTTCCATTGGACAATTTCTCCAGAAAAAACATTTACAATTCCAACAAGGCCAGCAAGCAAAAATATCACAGTCGTAACTAAATACCTATATCTTGAAGTAATTTTATGGTTCCAATAATTTAAGCCGGCAAAAGCAAAGAAGAAAACAATCCAGATTACATTTCTAGTAGCAACGTCAAAATAAAATCCCCCAAGGAAAAAAATGACCGCCGCAAACGCAATAATTGCCCCGAACTTTCCTCTAAATAAATCATCTGCCATTCTCGTTCATAACCTCTTCTGTTTCTTGTCCAATTCTCAGGCTCAAAATCTTTGATACCCCTTCGTGCATGCTGACTCCGTAAAGCACATTCGCGTCAAGTATTATCGCGTCATTGTGCGTCACAATTATATATTGTCCTGACTTCATATATCTTTTCAACAGTGCAGCAAGCCTTTCTGAATTTCTTTTGTCAAGCGCCGCGTCAATTTCATCCAGAATGTAAAACTGATACGGCTTGTATTCCTGAATCGCAAAAAGCAGCGACAGCGCAACAAGGGTCTGCTCGCCCCCAGAGAGCGAACTTACATCAAAATATTTTCCTCTTGCCATCTTAACAACAATATCAATTCCCCCTTCAAACATTTCTTCATCGTTTTCAATCTCGAGGTAAGCTGTCCCGCCTTTCGTAGTAAGTCTTGAAAAATTCTCCTTAAACAAATCGTTAATCGCAGCGAATGTTTTCATAAACACTTTCTTCTTTTTCTTATCAATCTCCTCGATAATCTTCAGGATTTCTATCTTCTCTTTATCAAGCGTGTCAACTTTTTCCTTTACAACATCATATTCTTTTTTGACTTCGTCATAAACTTCCAGTGCCCTCATGTTTATCGAGCCAATCGTTTCAAGCGTCGATTGCGCTTTCTGAAGTCTTTCTTCCAGGACATTGATGCTTCCCTGCAATATTTCCACACCTTTGTATTCTGAGAGGTCCATCTCCACAGTTTCCCTCTCGCCGTCGAGTTTTGCTTTCCCAACTTTCAGATAATTTATCTGGTCTTCAATCTGCCTCACTTCGTTTTGTATTTCTGTAAGCTTGATGCTCATTTCCTGGTATTTCTTCTGCGTCGCGTCTCTCTCCGTGAACATTTTCTGAAACCTCGCATTCAGGTCCTTTTCTTTCTCTTCTTTCTTCTCTAGCAAAACCTGTTTCGATTCAATATTATCTCCAAGCTCTTCAATCTGCCCGTTTATTTCTCCAAGGTCTTCCTTGCTTCTCTCAACAATGCTCTTCGTTTTTTCCAACTCTCTTTCTTTATACAACAAAGTTGTGTCAATGTCTTCTTCAGTTCTTGAAGAAATCTCCTCAATCTCAAGCATCTTGTTCCCGTAAAGCTCGTCTATTTTTGGAATCTCTTCGCTCTTTCTTTCCAATCCGATTCTCCTAGTCTCAAACTCCGCGATTTCTTTTCTTATCACGGCGACACCGTCAACATATTTTTTCAGAGATTCTTTTTTTTCAGCAATATTCTTATGCGTCGTTAATTCTTTTTCGGAAACTCTTATTCTGCCCTCAAGCTCATTCATCTTTTTCATTGACTCTTCAGAAGATTCTTTTATTTTGTCCAGGCCTTCTTTGGAGTTTTGCAAACTGCTTTCGGCTCTCGAGATTTTAACGTCCGCATCTCCCAAAACATGATTAACATGCTCTTGAGTCATTTTGCTCTGGCAAAGTGGGCAGATATCAATCTGCTCAATCTTTTTCTTAATCTCTTTATTTCTTTCAATCTCCGCTTCAGAAATAGAAATAGTTTTTTCTTTTTTCAGTTCGTCTTCCCTCAACGATTCTACTTTGTCCTCTTCCTGCGCCAATCTTTTCTTGTAAAATTCAATTGCCTCTTCGCATTCTTTCTCGGTTCGGTATTCAAAATCTTTAGACAATTCTTCTATCCTCTCAACCAATAATTCGGAATCTGCTTCAACTTTCGTCAGCTGTCGTCTTCTGTCTTCGATAGTGTTCTTTATTGCTATCAGTTCTGACTTGACAAGAACTGTCCGCCTTTTCTCTCTCTCCAGCTCCGCCAGCTCTTCTTTCTTCTTCCTCAGTTCAGCCGCTTTTTTCGCCATCATCGGGCTTTCGTCTCTCAATTGTTTTATCTCATTCTCCAATTCCGGAATCGATTTTTTCATCTCTTCAATCCTTCTCTCAACTTCTTCTCTCCTATTCTCGTAACCTTCTTTTCTGACTCGAAGTCCTTCAAGTTCAGCCCGAAGATTCGTTATTTCTTCTCTTAGTTTGCCCTGCTCAAATCCTGTCGCTTCTCTTATCTGTTTATTTGTTTGGTTAACTTTCTCAGACAATCCTTCGAGTTCTTCTTGTATTTTATCAGACTTTTCCCTTCCTTTGTCCTTTATCGCAACTTTCTCCTCAATCGTTTTAACCAAAGAGGTAATTTCTTTCATTTTATCATCGTGTTTTCTCTTCAAAATTGACGCCCTCGCTCTTTTAACAATCAGCTGCAATTCCTTGTATCTCTGCGCCTGCGCTTTTTCTTTTTCAAGATTATTCAGATAAGCAGTCCTTTCCCTCAAGATAGTAGCTATTTCCTTCAACCTCGCATCAGTCTTCTCAAGCTCCTTCAGCGATTTCTCTTTTCTCCATTCATACACCGAAACACCAGCGACTTCGCCAATAATTTTCCTTCTTTCTTCCGGATGCATTTTCACAATTGACTGAATTTGTCCTTGAAGAATTATGTTATAACCATAGGGATCAATTCCTGCCTGCCCAAGCGTCTCAATGATTTCCGACCTGGTTTTTGTCTCTCCGTTTATTTTGTAAATGCTCTGCCCTCTTACCCTTACAATTCTTTCAATCACAATCTCGTCTCTGTCCATCGCAAAAGCCTTGTCAGAGTTGTCAAAATAAAGTTCCACGCTCGCTTCTTTTGCAGGTCGAATGTATTTGCTTCCCATGAAAATAAGGTTTTTTGCTTTTTCTGCCCTCATAGATTTCACAGACAAGCGGCCCAAAACAAAACACAGCGCATCTGAAATGTTCGAGTTGTGCGCGAAGATATTATTTGCCACGAAATTGTGATTGTCTTCGACAGTCAGATCATAGACCCAGTCTGGCTTCTCGATTTTTTCTATGGAAACGACTTCATCCCAGAAGATATCTGATTTTGAAATACCTCGTAACAAGGAAATTAATTCCTTTATCCTTGGCAGTCGCTCTTCAAAAACGTCCTTAATAAAACTAAAAAAACCCTGCAAATTTTTAGGTCTTGGAGTAAAATCCTGAGTCGCCCATTGATTTCTGATAATTGTTGAATGCAGGCCAAGACTTTCTGACACAAATTTCGAGGACAAATTCAAATTATCCATTCTGCTCACAAGATTAACCTGCTCTAAAGCAAGGGTTTCATAATCTTTTAATAATCCAATTAAATGTTCTTCAAATAATCCGCATAGGCGCGAAATTCCTTCTCTCGACGGCAGGCAGCGATTTTCAATGTATGCTGCCAGCAGAGGGTATTTCTTCCTTTCATTTTTAGTTTTTATTCCAAGTAGCCCGCTTATTTCACGCACAGATTTATTAATCTCTCTGGGCAGAAGATCTACATTGGCATTCACAATAACTTCTTTATCAGCCCATGTTTTTAAGACGTCCAGCTTGTGCTTGCATCTTAACTTGATATTTTTATAAAACCTCTTTAGATTCTCAGAACCGTTAATATAAATGTAATAATAGTCCCTTATAGTTTTATTTTCAGTATTGGTCGCAACGCACCTTCTTTTTTTAATCTTAGAAAGAATATCGAACCTTAGCAAAAGGCCCTGCACTTGTCTGGCAAGTTCTTTGTTCTTCGTGCATAATTCAATAGTTGCAATGTCTTTTCTTACACTTCCGTCAGTGTCGTACAAACCGGCAAGAACATTTGCAACCGCAGTTTTATGAGAGCGCAATATTACGCTCGGAACTTTCTTCTTGTCTGAAGTTATTGCTCTGGGAAATTCTCCGAAATAGCTTCTTATTTCATCAACAATATCTTTTCCATATATAAACAATTTTTCAACATTATTTTCTCTCCTTGATTTAACTCTCTGATTAAAAAGATTAAACACAATTTCCTTGAAATCTTCCAGCAGTTCGGTGTCTTCATTTACAAATTCAATTCTATTATTTGCAACATATCCGTCTCCAATTATGTATCCAATTAATCTTGCCAATCTTTCATCAGTTTTGATGCTTCCTTCAACATCCAGGAATCTTGGCGTAGCTACTAAATTTCCAGGAGCCATATCTCCTATCAGCCGGCTCGTTACTTTTCCGTCGACGAAAGACATCACCGGGTGGCATCCGGTAGCTTTTAGTTCTCTTCCGGACCTTGTTTTTATTTGATACAAAACATCCCCTTCTCTTTTGATAAACTTAGAAACAGTCTTCTTCTCTGCTTTCATAGTTTCTTTATTCAATGAAATAATTTTCACGTCACCCCCGCCGTCGGCATAAACTCCATCATCCAGCTCTTTTACGCAATTGGAATTAGATATTTCTCTTTCAACGAGTTCTCCAAGCTTAATTTCTTCGCCGTTTGCTAGAGTAACGGTCGTATCATAACTGCATGACTTCCCGCTTCCGTTCGGGCCAATAACTACATTAATCCCTTTGTCAAATGGAATTTCAGTCCTCTTTGCAAAACTCTTGAAGCCATGAATCACCAGCTTTTTCACATGAGCCATGCCTTAAATGGGAAAAACGTCTATAAAAATCTTTATAATTAAAATAAACAACCAACCTAAGCCCGTATTATTATTCCCACCATCCAAAAAAGTTATCATCACAAGACGCTGTGAGTCGTCGATTTATTAATTTCTGGTTGGAGGGGCACAAAATATTTTTAAAAAGTGAACCTGTTCCATTGTCGTAGAAATTCAATCATGTGTTGAGGTTCTTACAGTCTCATTCAATAGGTCGTAATATTATTTATACATAATTCTCCTATTAAGGTACATAAACGGAATGTCAACAACTCCAACGAGCCATTTTATCACAAGAACGCCAGTAATCAGAGGTAAAAGCGGCTGAACTCCATAAAAAGCTATTGTCACAAAAATAACCGTGTCCAAGGACATTGAAGGAATTGAAGAAAACGCGTTTCTCATCCAAAGGTGCCTGCCATTCGTGACTTTCTTGAACCACGCAAAAATATAAGCATCCACGTTTTCGCTAATAAGAAAAGCAATCCAGCTCGCAAGCATAATTCTCGGTGCAAAGCCGATTATCTTAGCAAATATTTCCTGGTCGGGCCAGAATGGCGCCGGCTCTAAATTAATCGCTAGCCAAATAAACAAAGCAACAGCGACTTGAGTTGCAAACGCGATGAAAATCATCTTCTGTGTTTCCTTCCTTCCGAATTTTTCATTCACTATATCTGTTAAGAGGAATGTAACTGAAAAAACCAAGGTGGCAGCAGTCGCGAAGAACGTAACAAAACCAAAATCAAAGGCAGCTATCTTGTATGCGATGATATTGCTGATAAGAACAAACGCGACATAAAGCGCTATCAGCGCATCCGGTCGTTCATATTTTCGGGCATACCAAGAGCCAAACAATGTAGTCAAAGAAATCACAACTATCCACAAAACAATTATCCACAACATCTCAAGTCTTAGAAAATAAGATATATAAATATTGGGTGATAGTTAATCCTCAGACCAATCCCTTAGATTTACTAATTATCTAACTCAACACATTTATAGATAATGTCTTTAAATTGCAACCATTGCAAGACGAGTTTATTGCTATTGACTGTCGTAGTTATCAGCTATAGTAAAAGACCTTAATAATTTCCCTATTCTCTCATGCCCCAAAGAGTCATTTTTTACCGACGGTTGTTTGCAAAGTACAATTAATTGATAGCTAAATGAGCAAAGATTTATGTCTCTTCAGTAACCTCTTTATCGAGGAGAAAAATATTATTTTAATTGTTTTTAATGCGAATATTATTTAGTAGCGTCGGATGTGGAGAAAGACTTATGTCTCTTGCTATAACATTGCTGCTTTTGGTCTGTTATTATAGCCTCTTTATTATTAATTATCGTAGTTATTTTAACAAATTGGCTATTTTTTAATCAGATTATTGTCTAATCCTAAAATTATTTACTTCTCGGAGACGGTAGATTCACAGCACGAAGCATTTCAAGCAAAGGCAAGACCGCTCCATAAACTATCTTTATGTGCTGAATCTCTTTTGCCGAGTCAGGCCCGTAAACATAAGCATTAACGCCCCCGCGATAATGAAAACGGTGTGAAACTCCATGCGTTATCCCAATACTAAGATGCTGGTCTGTTATAGTATGTAACAACTCATAAGCTCTCTGAAGCTCTTTTTCAGGAACTCTAACAATCTTGCCATGGTAAAGTCTGCGCGACTTACTAATATCAATGTCATCTCTTACATAAGTTACATGTGGCCGATGAAGTGTCCTCTTTGTCGTATCTTTCCTCTTTGTCATCTCTGTCATTTTTGTCATAGTCAGGAGACCTCTTTCACAAGAGTCGTTTAAAAATCTTTCTTAAAAAATAAAAAAAGCTACACTAAAAAATAAATAAAAAATAAAAGGGAATTAGTAGTAGCTTTCGCCGAATTCTTCTTTAGTCTCAGGCTTTCTCGTTAACAAGACAATTAGAACAACAAGCAAGACAACGAAGATGATAGCTAGGATTACAGTCAATAACACAGTCGTGTTTGCCTGGATTCCAGCGCCACCGCTTCCATTGCCTTCAACAATGTTTGCGCTAAATGTCTCGGAGTCGACTAATGCACCGCCGTCAGAGAATACATCTACTGAAAAGGTGTATTCGTCTCGTGTGTTTGAATCAACAAGGAATTCAACGGTTCTGCTCGTGCCTGCCGGAACAACCACTAGTGGATCGCTTATTTCCACATTAAGGTTGGTTGGAGAGTCAACTTGAAGTTCGAATACTCGAACAACAGTGCCTCTGTTGACAATAGTCAACTTGTAGCTTTCTGTCTCACCAACATTGAAGCTCTTGCTCGTGCCTGCAGCAACTACTTGAGTGTTCTCAACAGCGCCGCCAACAACAAGAACTCTTCGGTCTACTTTGTCATAAGTATCGGCGTTGAACGCTTCAACTGTTACGTCATATAGGCCTGGCTTAGCGTTTGCTGGAACTTTGATATAAGTCCTTCTTTCAACAGCATCATCCTTTTCAGGATCACTTTGGTCAATCGGAGAAAGGTCACCGAAGTAGGTTCTTTCCTCAAGGCCAAGTTCAGGGATGCTTATTGTTAAGAAGGCATCATCAGCAAACTGTCTTCCCCTGTTCTTCAACACAACGTCAACGACCAGAGAGTCTCCAACATTTACTTCAGGCTGCATATCAACGCTCAAGATTTCCAATACGTAGGAAGCTCTTTGAACGGTGAAGTCAATTGTTTCGGAGTCAGCGATACCGTCAGCTTTAGATTCAACAAGAAGTTCTAATTTTCTTGATTCGTCCAAAACATTTCGAAGGTCGGATGGTATGTCTAGGTAGACAATTCTTGTATAGGTCTTTCCAGGAAGAACATCAAATCGCTCTGATGTTACAACGTTTTCCGCTTCGCCAGAAATCCAGGCTTTGATTCTTACATCTTCAGCCAAGACACCAGTTCCGTTTGCGGATTTGAAAACCACCAACACAGGAACCCTGTCACCAACAAAATTAGCTAGGTCTACTGACCCAACTTGCTGGCCATGGTCTACCACAACAACGCCATTTACTTCAACAGTTTCGATGTTACCGAAAGCGCTTACGCTGCCCATAGCAAATGCTAGTGCAAAAACACTCGCGATGAAAACCAATAGGTTTCTTTTTGACATTTGTTGTTTGGTTAAATTTAGTTATTATTAGACCCGTTTCGATGTTTATAAACTTTTGGGTGACAACAAAATCCTGTTACTAAGGAGTTACAAGGCGGTAGTAAAAAACTGCCTACAAGTTTATAAACTTATACCATGGTATACCGGCATGGCAAACCCTGAAAAGACAAAAATAACGACGATAAAGATACAAAGTCAAACCAAGGAGAGATTAGACAAGCTCCGCGTTCACAAGAAAGACACTTACGACGAAATCGTCCAAAGAATGCTTGGTATACTCAATGTATGCCGCCGTGACCCGGACCAGGCCCAGGAAACTCTTGAAAAATTGGAATCTTTAGCAAAGAAAAATAAGCTGATATAATTCAACAGAATGACAACACAAACAGAACACTCAAGCCAAGGCTTACAACAAGATAACAAATCAGAAAAGCTAAAACAAATATCTCGCGCGATTGCAGGTAAAAGATTTGTTTCAGAGTCTGGTTTGAGATACCGCTTGCTTAGGGTAGCCCAGATAGCAGAAGAAAACTTTAGAGTTTACAGATTATACCTGCCACAAACCCTAACTCCCACAATTGACCTAGTTCCTTTAGACTTTATTTTGAGAGATGAACTCATTAAGTGAATATGAACCAACCAACACCACGAGCTTTTCCTGAACTTTTTGAATCGTGTCTAGCGCGAATTCGCGAACCAATGGGCTCATCTAGTTGTTATCACAAGAATTGATCCCGTTTTAATCACGCACAGAATGGGCTGCCAGGACCCAATCTCAGAAGACGAACCAATTCCCCATTATCTTTACCATACAGATCATTATTATCTTCCAAGATTGTTAGAAGCCCAGGTCGTAACCCAAGTCGTTACCCAAAGATAATTTTAATCCACATCGTTAGCTTCCAATCTATCGTCTAGTCCGCAATGCTTATTCGTGACGCCTAATTCTAACTTTGAATGTTTTGGTAAATATTTTTTAATATCGCTATAGGATGCCCTGGCAACATCAATTACGGTTCCATCTGGAGCAGTTATAGACCTATAATCATCAGAAACACCAAACACAGTTCCTGTACAAAAACAGCTAAGTGCCACACTAACTTGCCTTCCAGACCACGCAGTTGCCACACAAAAATCTATTCTTGCTACAGTTCTCATCAGGTTATACAGCCGAACCCCGCTGTCCTGACCATACAATTTTACACATTTTGATTTAAGGTTAGGCGAAGTCATCTTTTGAGATTATTCTAAGTATATTTAAATCTTAATCTTTTTCAAAATCCTCAACCCTTATGAAAAATTCTTAGAATTTTTTATCTGGGCGTAGCCAAAGACTTCAATATGGCAAGCCCTTCAGCACAATCCTCAATCATACTCGGCGACTCATTAATAATCCTAATCCCTCTATCTCGCGGTAAATGAGCCAGTAATTCTTTCCATTTCTCCAAAGGTGTAGTAATATGATGCTTTTCGCCTTTTTCCCCGTAAACAATTCCTGAAAAGTGGCAGTGCCATTCTTTCTGCGGAAATGCTTTTTCAATTCGCGAATAATCAACTTCCTTGTCTCGCGCAAGAACATGCGCGAAGTCAATGCAAAAAGAACACCCAGTCTCTTGAACAAGTTTAGAAATTTCCTCAACGCTTCCAAAAACATTAATCTTCCCCATAGTTTCAGGCGCAATTTTAATTTTCCATCCCTTCGCCTTTATTTCTTTCATTAGCTCAACAATTCCTTCCCTTATCGTTTCGTAAGCTTTATCCTTGTCTTTCCCATAATATCCTGGATGAAAAACAACAACCTTCGCTCCAAGCAGCTCTCCAACTCTGCATGAATCAAGTATTCTCTGTTTCGTCGCTTCCCTTTTCGCCTTTTCCTCAGAATTCAAATTAACCCAATACGGCGCATGAACACTCAACTCAATGTCAAGCTCCCGCGCTTTCTTCCCAATCCGCAAAGCATCTGAATCGTTCTTTATGTAAACTCCGTAAGTAAACGCAATCTCGCAAGCCTTCAGCCCTTTCTTCGCCAGCTCAGCCAAATTGTCTTCCGCATCTTTCACAGGCCCAAGTCCCGCAGGACCGAATCTTATTGTCATTTTTCCCTCCAGAAAAACCTATTCGCAATTTTCTTGTTAATAAAGATGCATTCGTCAGCCTCATTAATCAAATTTCTCGAAGCAAGCTCTTCAAATGAAACCATTCCCACTTCCTTTTTCTTATCTTTCACATATTTCACTAATTGAGCAAAATCTCCATCTCCTGAAAACAAAATGGCTTTGTCGTATTTATTTTCCCAGGCATGATTCAGCATGTCTAATGCAAGATAAATGTCATCTCCTTTTATCGTATAATACTCTTCATTATCTTTGCCAAATCTTTTTTGTCTTTTGCATAATATTACGTTATACTTTGGTATTTTTCTTAGTCTTGCTAAGAGTTTCTGTTGCTCTTTGAACCTTCTCGCATTAACTTCTTGTTTCAACGAAGCGTTATAATAGAAGACATTTACTAATTCATTTTTGCCAATAATCATCCGAATATAATTTTCAAAATCGAAATGATAGTCTGAATATTTTGGATGCAGGGATTTCATTCCATAAACAAAATTAGCACCATCAATATAAACAGAAACTCTTTTCGCCATTTTATAATGTCCGGTATTACCGAGGTAATAGCCGGGAACACGCTTGCAGTATGTCCGAAGACTTAAGGCAATACCTGTTGCCTAACCTCCCAGAACATGCAATTATTTAAGTCTTTCGTAAACCCCTGTCTGTCCAGCACTTTCTCGTGTAAGAAGTTAATAAAACTCTCCAATGTAAAATAAGTTCGTTAAACTAACTACCAAATAGTAATCATACCAGCACAAAAGTTCCGGTATGATTATATTGCTTGGCTTCGCCCAAATTTTAATTTTTCTTTCTTTCCCACCCAGAGATAGTGAGAGATTGCCCACAGCCCTTCGGACAGATAGCTGAAACTTCGTTTCAGAAAAAACTTCTTTTATCCGACCAACGAAAACGGAAACCAAATTTTCTGCTGAAAATTCTGTCTAACAATGGTTAAGAGGTTCGTTATCACTCACCCAAATTTTTCTATTTATTTAGAAATAATCTTTTTTCCGCCGCCCAACTCAAAACGCTTTTCAGTAAACTTAATAAACATCAAAACTTTAATTGATTAAAAGAGCAAAATGATTGACAAAAATTTAGTCAGCTACGTTAGTCAAAATCTTAACAAAGGTTTTAGTATTCAATCAATTCAAAGCATTTTAATCAATCAAGGATATCCGCCCCAAAATGTTTATGATACAATAAATTATGTTACAAAAGTTAGTCCAAACACCTCACAAGAATCTCTTCCTCAAAAATCCAGTAAAAAAATCTGGCCATTTATAGGCACACCTATTGGAATTATTGTTATAGGATTAATAATTTTTCTATTTATTGGTTCTTCAAAAACAATCTCAGATGATGAATTTTCTCAAGGAACAAATTTTGAATTAAAAGAAAATAAAGAGGTAAAATTTGTTCTTGATGACGAACAACATACTATAAAAGTAAACTCTGTTAGTAGCGATTCGGTAAACTTAATTATTCAAAGCGATTCTGTCCAAGTTGATATTAAAATCGGAGAAGAAAAAAGATTTGATTTAGGTGGTGATGGTTTTTATGATATTCAGATTAAATTAAATAACATAAAAAAAGGAGTTCCAGAGTTGTATATTAAAAAAATTCATGAGAGTATATGTACTGAAAATTGGGATTGTGAAGATTGGAGTTCTTGTTCTGAACAAGGAAGCCAAACAAGAACATGCATAGATTTGAATTCTTGTGGAACAACTAAGAATAAACCATCTATAACTCAAAGTTGCACTTATACAGAATCCTGCTTTGAAAATTGGAGTTGTACTAATTGGACTTGTGTAGGAACTGGCCCAAGTAATCAGGAGTTAGGGATATTAACAAGAACTTGTGTTGACTTAAATAATTGTAGCCAAATTATTAAAAATGAGACTTCTTTTTCATGTTACTTGCCTCCCGTTTCTCCAGAAAACCCCTCTGAATGTGTGAATATAGAAGATTCAGATGAAAAAGACGAATGTTATCGCGATTCTGCAGAGGACGTCTCTATTTGTGAAAATATTATTGATTTGAGAATTCGTGAACAGTGTTATTCTAACGTAGCCGAAATAAAAGGAGACCTTTCAATTTGTGAGAAGATATCTGACTCAGATAATAAAGATATTTGTTATGCTAATGTTGCTGTAGTACAAGATGATTTGGCTATATGCGATATGATACTGAGTGACGAGAGATGGTACTGCTATTATTTCATTGCTTTAAACAGAGAGGATGTGTCAATTTGCGAAACAATTGAAGACCAAAATATAAAGAACATTTGTCATAATGCATTTAATTAGCTTTTTTTATTCATTACTTTCTCTGATCCCAAAGAGATTATTTCTATCTTCTTTTTCCAAAAAAACAACCAAAAAAGCGGGCGGGCAATCTCTCAAAATTAAATGGTCGTCGCTTCCACCCCCTCTGAAAGAAAAATTAAAACTCACGAGGTCGCTTCTTGCTCCACTCGTGCCTCACTCTTTCAGAGTTCTGTCAAGCAACAGCAGATTAAGAGGTAATTTCTTTTTGCTTACGCAAATTTTCTTCGTGAAAACCAGAAATTACTCAAATTGTTTGATTATCTTATAATTAAGTTAATGCAATCAGCTCTTCCCATCAACCAGCAGCTGCAGCGTGTCATCTATTTCTCCGATATTCTTCACGATGTAAGTATGCAGCTTCTTGATAATTATTTCCTGCATTTCTTCTTTCAATCTTCCATGACAGCTTCCAAGGTCTTTTTCAGGGTAAGCCACAATCCCCTTCGGAAAACCGCACTCCATGCTATATCCAGAAAGTTTTTCAATCCCAAGCTCTCCCGCCTTCGGCTGCAGCAGAGTAACTTCAACAACGCAGGCTCCGTCCTGAATTCCGAGAATTTTATATCTCCATGTCGCCTCTTCGCCATCATTCAAGTATTGAACTTGTTTGCATTGTCTCATGTTTTCTTCGTAACACTCAAACGTCTGGCATTTTGGCATCCGCACAAAGCTTGTATAAACCGCAAGTGCAATTAAGACTAACGCAATTACTGCAAAAATAATTAACTTGGTGTATCTCATTTTCTTTATTCAATAAACCAGCAAAAAGTTATATTTAAAGTTTCACACGATAACTCAATTATCAATCTTCCCATAATCCAATGTCTTCTATAAATTTTTCATTTATTTTCAAGGTAGAAGAAGCAACCTTCTTTAGATGGTAAGAAATTGTCTTTTTGTTTCCTATTGCAACATATATGACCTCTTTGTTGAAACGTTCAATAACTGCAGAAACCGCCCCAGAGAAATCTCCATCGTTTGAGACTAAAAATGCCCTGTCATATTTACTGTCCAAAGCATCCAAAACCAAATCAAGAGCGAGATTTATGTCTGTTGCTTTTTCTACATAAAAGGTTTTTCCATCTCGTTTGTGTTTCTCAAGCCTTCCCAGTATTATCTTAAGATTATCTACTGATTTTATTTTCTCAAAGAACTTCTGCTGTTTTGCATAACCTTCTTTATAACTTCTGTTAACCGGAGCAATATAATAGCCTACCTTAGTCAATTCGTTCTCTCCGGACAGTTTTTTGCAAAATTTTTCAATATCAATTTTGTGTCCAAGGGCTTTTCTAACAGAAAAATAAAAATTGCTCCCATCAACACAAATCGCGACTTTCATAATAGAATTCTGGGGGTTCTTTGCAGAAGCCCCAGGGGTTAATTACCAAATCTTATGCTTTGTTCCTTTTATACCTTTCCTTATCATCAAACAACACACAAATCACAAAGTTTTATAAACCAAAATTTTCTAAGCAGATTATGAAAAGATCTTCAAGACGTTGGAAAAAAACAGGTCAAATGCGGTGGAAATGGCAGCGCAAAAGGCTTAAGAAAGAAAAGAGAAAGAGAAGACTTCACCGAGAAAGAAGTATGTAATAATATGGTTTCTGTAAGAAGTTATGTTAATGAGAATGAAGTTTTTCAATCGTTAACTAGAGATTTTCCAAGAGGGGCCGCATTAGAAGAAATAAGATCCCATATTCTCGCAAGAAGAGGAATTCAAGATCAAAGGACTGCAGACTATCTTGTCCCAATAGAGACGCTAAAGGGATGTTTAGATTCCTTGTTTGACTCAAAAAAAGTTCTGAAATTTACAGATGATTGCACAGATGCGCTCTATTTACCCATTCCGGAAATAGCACCACAACAATATTTATAACCCTGATTTTCTCAAAAGAATTATAAAAATGAGTGTAGTAAATATCTGGACAGAAAAATACAGGCCGGTCGCTTTTGACGAGATGGTTGGCCAGCAGGAAATTATCAGGAGAGTCAGGTCTCTAGTCCAGGCCTTGAACATCCCTCACCTTCTTTTTGCAGGCCCTCCGGGAACAGGCAAGTCAACTCTCGCATTGATAATTGTCAAGGAGCTTTTCGGAGACAAATGGAAAGAGAACTACCTCGAGCTCAACGCTTCAGACGAACGGGGAATAGATGTCGTAAGGCAGAAAGTTAAGGATTTCGCTCGAACTAAAGCAATAGAAAGCATCCCGTTCAAAGTAATTTTCTTAGATGAAGCAGACGCGCTCACAAAAGAAGCCCAGCAAGCCTTAAGGCGAACAATGGAGAACTACACAAGCACCTGTCGTTTCATACTTTCATGCAACTATTCATCTAGGATTATCGACCCTATTCAGTCGCGTTGCGTCGTTTTTCGGTTCAAGCTCCTTGAAAAAAAGGACATAAAAAAAAGAATCGAATTTATTGTGCAAAATGAAAAACTCACTGCTCAAGATGAAGCTTTCGACGCTCTTTACGATGCTTCTGAAGGCGACTGCCGAAGGGCGATAAATCTCTTGCAGGCAACAGCAGCAATTTCCCCAGATATAACAAAAGATATGATAACAATGGTCTCTTCCGCAGCAAAACCTGCCGACGTTAGGGTTGTCTTGGATTACGCAATTGCAGGAGATTTCGTTGGTGCGAGAGAAAAACTCCTCGACACAATGCTTAAGGATTCCGTTTCAGGCACAGACATAATCAAGGCAATCCAAAAAGAGATTTGGAATCTTCAAATAGAGCCAGACATAAAAGTAAGGCTTACCGAAAAAACCGGCGAAGCCGAATTCAGGATGATTGAAGGTTCTGATGAATTCGTGCAATTGCAGGCATTGCTTGCAAGTTTTGTCCTAGCAGGCAGAGGCGGGGCTTAATAGAAACAAAGCAATCCCTAAAATCTTTTGGCCTGATAAATAATAAAAAACTTAGCATCAAATAATAATTATGAACGCAAATATCTGACAATTGTCCGATTTAATTTTATTGGCATCGCAGTTATTATAATTAATCAAAATTATTGAAGCTATTTAACCAACCAAAACAGAAGGCTCAGTGTTCTTTGCATCTTCAACAATCGTCTTAACTTTTTCTCCGAATAATCTTTTCTCTCTTCTCCATTTCAACAGCAAAACAACTAAGGTTACAACAGCAGCCAAGACAATCACAGCAACAGCAATCACATCAATCATCATCTAATGAGAAATTCAAAATATAAAAGGCTTCCTAAAAACCCATTAACATCTTCTACAACAATTTTTATATACTCTTCGTGAGAATCTCCTAAATGATAACAACATATCGGGACAGATTCACAGCAGCTCCAAGCGTTTTCACAAGCACAACTTTAGGTGAAACTCATGAGTACGATGTTCCTGGGCACGTTGTTTTTCCCGAGAGGGAAGTTCCATTGTTTCTTTGCGACAAAGACAATAGGCCATTAGGCTTTCCAATTGCAAAAGTTCAAGTGCTTAGCGCAAATCACATTTCTGATAATGGTTCTGTTAGAACAACAGGAGAATACAGAGTCAGCACAGTTTTCTATATTGTAGGAAGGACAGCTCAAGACCTTGGAAGTTATTTAAGGAATCCAATCCACGACCCTCCGAAAAATAATCGTCCCAAACCTATTCAATCTCAAACTCCAGACAACCTTTAACTCACCCATAGTAAATCAAATAAAATGTTTTAATATTAATATCGTCGTTATTATAACTAATTTGGCTATTTTGGTTCAGCTATTATTTAATCGCCAGAACCCTTAATGCAATTAAAAAACCCATTTCAACAATTCTTAAATACTCTCCATTCTCTAAAACCAAATGTCTCTCACAGAGAAATATAGGGCAAAGAGGTATGTTGATATTCTTCACCAAGAGCAGGCAGTCAAGGACATCCAGAAGTTCTTGAAAGAATTTCCTAAGAAGAAAGCTTTGATGTTGTACGGTCCCGCCGGAACCGGCAAAACTTCCCTGGCTCTCGCAGCAGCCAAAGAAAACGACCTTGAAGTTCTCGAACTTAATTCCTCGGACTTGCGAAATAGGCTAAAACTCGAGGAAACTTTAAGGCCTGCAACTCAGCAGTCTTCTCTTTTCAAAAAAGGCAAGCTTCTCCTAATGGACGAAGTTGACGGCGTCACAGGAACAGACATTGGTGGCATCCAAGAGCTTGTTAAGCTGATTCATTCGACCGCATTTCCGATAGTCATGACTTGCAACGACGTCTGGCAATCAAAACTTTCTCCAGTCCGCGCAAAATCAAAACTAGTTGAAATGAAAGCACTAGACATTGGAACAACCATTTCTTTGTTGTTAAAGATTTCAGAGCAGGAAGGACTCAACAAATCCCCGCAGTTCTTGAAACAAATATCTATAAAATCCCAAGGCGACATTCGTGCTGCGATAAATGATCTTGAATCTTACAGCAGGATTGGTAATGAAGAAATGGATATGAATGACAGGAGGAACGTCTCGCAAGGCATCTTCAACATTTTGAGAAGGCTCTTCAAGGAAAGGCAGCCTTTCTTGGAATTATTTGATACAACAGACGAATCTCTCGACGAGATTCTTCTTTGGATAGAAGAAAACATCCCAAAAGAATACAAAAACGAAGCGCTCGTAAAGGCTTATTACGCTCTGAGCAGCGCGGACTTATTCAGGGGCAGAATTTATAAAAATCAGTCATGGAGATTTTTAGTCTACCAGAACGCTTTCCAGTCAGCCGGAGTTTCCTTCGCAAAAGACATTCCTCTGGATGGTTTCACGAGATATGAAAGGCCAAAACGTATCCTCAAGATTTGGCTAAACAATCAGAAAATTGCAAAAAAGAAAACAATCGCTAAGAAATACGCAAGGATGGTTCACTGCTCAACAAAGCGCGCCATGAGAGATTTCACAGTCCTCACTCCAATTCTCAAGCAGGAATCAGTCCAGCAGAAACTCAAGCTTTCCGAAGAGGAAATCGCATATATCGATAGTTTGAGATAAAAATTTCAGAATTATTAATATCCAATAAACAATTTAGCTAACAGCCAACTCTCATTTCATTAGGATTATAATGAACCATGGCAACAGCATCTGGGTGTGCTTCTTTATACGCATCAAATTCATCCTTGGTATCGAACATTCTCGTCTCAACACCCTTATCGGTCATCCTCCCCGCTATATATTTTCCTCGTGAATCAGTTCTCGCAACAACGCGACTTAAAACACGCAAAACACTACCAGCATCAACAAATTCTCTTCTATCTTTTTCTGTAAATAAAGCAGGCATATAAATAAAAGTCCATTTTAGTATAAATAGTTTTCTGAAAGTCAAGTTATCAGAACCAATATGTCGCAAACAATCTCACAATAAGTCGGCTCGGGGTGGTGGTTTATTAATTTCGGGTGGTGGGACGGAAAAAACCCATTGAGAAAAATCTAAATAGCCAATATAAATTTTAATTCGCATGAACAGAACAGATTATCAAAATTTACCCATATCAAAGCTATATGAATTAGCAGAACAAATCGCAGGAAAAGACACGATAGAATTAACACCAGTAATTGAGCAATTAGAAAGAATTCAAAGGCAATTTGCCCAAAGACCAGTCAATTACAAACCAAAATTAAGGGTCGTCTGGCCAGACGAATAACTTATTTCTTCATGGTCTTAAATGCAACAATTTATAAATTTCTTTTTCCATCTAACTAAATGAATCTAAAAAGAAGTCACTGGTATCTGATAGCATTTAACCTTCTCTATCTTTCAGCCTTCTCAATTTATTATGCTTCAATAAAGAACTACGAATTCTTAACGTATATTGCAGTCATATTGATTATTGGCTTCATCACACTCTTAACTCTGAAAAAGTCTAAACTTGACCTGCTTGCCCTTTGGGGTCTTTCCTTATGGGGTCTGCTTCACATGGCCGGCGGCGGAATAAAAATAAACGGCTCAAGTCTGTACAGCCAGCATTTGATTAACATCGTTGATAAAGGCGGGCAGTTTTTTATACTCAAGATGGACCAGCTAATTCACTTTTATGGTTTTGCCGTCGCCGCAATAATAGTCTACCAATTAGTTCAGCCGCACATAAAATCAAAAAGCCTAGCCATATTTGTTGCGTGGATTGGAAGCATGGGTCTCGGCGCCCTAAATGAAGTAATCGAATTCGTGGCGTTTGTCTCCCTAGCTAATACGGGCGTGGGCGACATTTACAATACGGGACTCGATTTAATTTTCAATTTATTTGGAGCGCTGGCCGGCGCCCTTGTCCAATCTTCCAGAAGTCATAGAAAATGAAATCTTTAACCTAATTAAGAGTTGTCTGGCAGGCGGATAACTTAATAATTGACCAACATTAAATTATATAATCTGATTTTCTCCCTATCTCCCAACAAAAATTTAAGCTATTTAGAAATTTGGTATAATCCCAATCTATTTCTTCGTCGCCACCAAATATAATTTCTCAACTATCTTCCAGTTCACTACATTCCACCAGGCAGTTATATAATCTGGCCTTCTGTTCTGATATTTCAGATAATAAGCATGCTCCCAAACGTCAAGGCAAAGAATCGGTATTTTCCCTTGGCTTAGCGGAGTATCCTGATTGCTCGTGCTCGTTACTTCAAGTTTTCCGTTATTAACGGCGAGCCAAGCCCACCCGCTCCCAAATTTAGTCTTCGCTGCGTCTGTAAAATCCCCCATGAATTTTTCAACAGAGCCAAAGTCCCTCACAAGCGCTTCTTTAAGTTTCTTTCCGACTTCCTGTTTCTTTGGCGTCATAATCTCCCAGAACATGCTATGGTTTACATAACCTCCGCCATGATTCATCACGTCTTTTCTTATGTCTTCAGGAACAGCCATTAGATTCGTCATTATTGCCTCAGCATCTTTCTCAAAGAGCTCCGGATGCTTTTCCAGCGCCGCGTTAAACTTATCAGTATAAGTTCTGTGATGCTTCGTATGGTGAAATTCCATCGTAGCCCTGTCTATATGCGGCTCAAGGGCATCATATGCATAAGGTAATTTAGGTAATTCAAAAGCCATAGTCATAGTTAACTAGCGTTATTAATAAACTTTTTCTTTAACGGCGTTATCTTCTCGCCGCCTGTAAACCAAGCTCTACTTCAGCCCTTGCGCTTTCAAGGCATTTATCGCCGCAATAATAGACAACACGTTTAGAATCTTTAATCATCGCATCCCGTCGGTCTTCGTAACCGCACCTATCGCATGAAACAACGTTCCCAGAACTCAAATCAAATTCCGGCACTTCAGTTCCATAACTTTGTCTATTAGTCATTGTAAAGAATTAAACGCACTGTGCAGCAGCTGCAGAATCAGCGCTTGTTGTTGTCCAGCCAAATCCTGGAGAAGGTGAAGCAGAACTTAACTGTGTTGTGCATTCTTCTGGAGAGGTATTGAAAGCAGCGCAAACCGTTGCAAGCAGTGAAGCAGGATCTCTTCCAGAGTTTGCTTGCTTGCCGTTTACTATCAAGGTTGGAGAACCCTGAACGCCATATTGCTCGTTCTCTGCTTTGTTAATATTAAATGGTGGATACTGCCCACTCAACCAAGTTGACTGGTCATTAAAGTTCTTCATTATATTATATTGCGTGTCTGTCTTTTTTGTGCAGGCATCCATCTTCACAGTATTAACACCCGATGTCTTCAAGCACGCTGCTGAATCGCTAGCATCAAGGAAGCATTTCAAATAACCTAAGAATTTATCGCCCTGTTCTGTTTCGATGCAATACTGTCTAAGGTTTTCCGTTACTTCTTTCTCGCCATGCATGGCATAACTCACAAACTTAATCTCAAAGTCTATCTTGTCTCCAAGTAAAGTTGCAACTGGCAAAATGCCCTTTTCAATCTGCGTTCCATATGGGCAGTAACTCATAATAAATAATTCAACTTTTGGCTTGTCAGACTTAGGAACTGAAGTGTCCGCCTGAACTCCTCCGCTATTATCCGTCGTGTCAGTTGCAGTTGTATCAGTTGCAGTTGTGTCTTCAACTCCGCTCAGGGAAACAGGATTTCCAACCAAGAACTCTCCATCAAGAGTTGTATAAACCGGAACTTGCTGGCCTTGGTAAGTCAGCATAACCTGATAGAACTGACCGTCTTGCTCTGCAGACACTAATTCTATTTCTCCCGTAACGCTTGGGTTTGAATTCAAAAATTCTAGAACTTTTTGCCCAGCTTCATCAGAGCTGATTTTTGCTCCGCCGCTGGCTCCGCCAGTTCCAAAAATTAAAACAAGTACCAAAACAACTCCCAAAACAACAGTAGAAGCAATCCACGGATTCGTTCTCAAATTTTTAAAATACCTTCCAACTGGAACTTCAATCACCTCACTCTTTTCAGTTTTCTCAAGAGTGCCTTGGATGTTGTCAACATTCTTTTTAGTTACCATTGGGTTGTAGAAATATGTAGAGTTTAAAAATGTTTTGTTAACTTCAGATTTGGCAAGACGGACTTTAATTAAACCAAATAACAAAATAAATTATTATTTCACCAATAACTTGTTAGCATTTCGGCATGGTGAGTTTGGTTTATTAATATCGTAGCTATCTAATAATATCATAAAGGTAATTACATTGTCCTTCTCCTGAAAGCATCCCTTGCGTTTAACTCGTTTTGCATATTTTCTGGTCTTCTGACATCTCCCATCGCCCCAGGAAACTCAAACTTTCCTTGTCTGGGTTTCTTGTTTCTTCTCATTTCCTGATACTTTAAAATGTAAGCTCTCATCTCCGCATCTACAGCAATCACCAAATCGTTTATATCTCCAATGCTGCAATCTCTTATAGGAATTTTCCCATCATACTGCTCGCCTATCCAAACATCTACATCATCCAAACCCATTTTAATCAAGAAATCTATCTTCTTGTCAACATCAACGTGCGCCCCGTAAATCGGCAGTGTTCTCGCAACCTTCCTCATCCTAAAAATAAATCGGTAATTCTCTTCGGTGTATTCATATCTGATTGGCATGTGTTCTCCACGACAATCATTCTTATAAATTCTCATATGCTGGCGTCTTTTCATGGATTATTACAAGGCTGGTTTTACTGATAAGGACCTGCGTCGCGCTGCCCCGGCAGCCGTCGGGTTCGGAAGGCAAAGAAGAAAGATATTAGATGAGGTCATTGCACCAGAGTACATTGATTTTTTGGGAAGGTCTAGAGTTCCAAGAGAAGTTGTGCATAGCGTTATAGGAATGGTCAAATCACATGGTTACGTTGCAGGAATAAACGATTCAAAGCCATTTTTTGTTAGCAACGATGAGTCAAATGCATTTGCAGTTGTTCATCCAGGCCGCGGCCACCATCGGTTGAACCGAGGCATTAGGCTGATTCTTACTCACATTGATTCTCCATGTTTGAAATTAAAAACTTCTCCGACCTTGCTTCCTGGAGCCCAAGACGATATGGTTCTCTTGCCTGGTGTTCTTCTCGACGCCCAAAATTATGGATATATAATTCCTGCTCATTGGATGGGCAGAAACCTAAGATTAATAGGGGAAGTTGTCTCAGGAGGGAGAACAAGAAGATTTGAACTTCCCGTCTTCAGCAGCATCTATGCAGCGCATCTCAAAGATAAAAAAGAAGTGACAGAAGATGACTTAAAACTTGAAACCGGCGCTCAGAGTGTAAGAGAACTCTACGAACTTTTGGGGGTGAACGGAGAAGCTGATTTTGCAAGACTTCGCAGTCATGTTGTTCCGGACGAGAAGCCAAGATTAATAGGCAATGGTGAATTCATTTCAGGTTATGGCCACGACGACAAAGCTTGTGTTTACGCGGCTGTCAAAGCCCTAGTAGAATCTAAGCCAACTTCTCCTTGTTTTGTTTTTGGCCTTGACAAAGAAGAAATAGGAAGCCACAGCCCAAACGCCGCCTTTAGCGGTTTCGTCAGAAGAGTTATTTCTGAAACCTTAGCTAGATTTTCCGGAAACGGCAGAAGAACCCGGCCTCTGGAAGAGCTGATTGACAGGGGCCTCATGAAAGGAGTTCCAGCTATAAGCGCAGATGTCGACGCCGGCTCAGGATATTTTGAGTCACAGAGCGATACAATAGACGGCAATCACATAGCAAAAGTTTTGCATGGACCAGCCATATATGTTCATGGGGTCTCGGAGGGAAACGCAGTCACACAAAGGCGTCTTGATTACATGGTTACGCTGCTCGATGAAAACCTTGGACCGACGCGGCAGATAGCAGAGCGGAGATATCAGATAACAGGCAGCGCACTAAACCCAAGTCACAGCGAACCAGGCGAAACTCTTGCAAGAATTTTCGTTAGAGAAAATATTGATGTTATGGATATGGGCCCACCCGTTCTTGCAGTTCACAACCTCTCAGAGGAATTAAGTTCAATAGATTTATACTGGACAATTCAGGCCTACAAAGCTTATTTTGAAGAGAGGCCTTCTTTCAGGGGTGGCGGGAGAAAAAAAGTTAAACCCACCGACTAACAACATCGAAATCAAAGAACGATAAGTGAGAGATATCGATTTAGATATTTAACCAGCAACATTTCGATTCTCGGGCAGTGGTTTGATAACTTCTGGGTGGGGTGGCTGAGCAGAAACAAATAATCTCCTTAGGGCCTTGTTTACATCTCTTTTCAGAGTTAGTTAGTTATATTTCTAACCGTAACAATTAATAATTCCCCTTTCTTGCTCATTCCGAGGTGTAAATGGCATACGATATTGTAATAGGAAGAACAGATTCTGACAAGGATAAATTTGGCGACCGCGGCTTAGTAATGATTGGCAAGGGCTACGTCAAGATGGGAAATTACACTTCTTTGTCAAATAAAATCTGGCTCGACATTGCCCGCTCTCACGTCATTCTCGTCGCTGGCAAAAGAGGTTCAGGAAAGAGTTATACTTTAGGCACAATCGCAGAGGAGCTTTCAAACCTTCCTCCAGAAGCCGCGAAAAACATCGCGCCGATAATTTTCGATACGATGGGAATTTTCTGGACAATGAAATACAAGAATGAAAAAGACAAGCCGCTCTTGGAGAGTTGGGGCCTCGAAACAAAAAACCTCCCAGTAAAAGTATTCGTCCCATTCGGAAAAGAAAAAGATTATCGTGAAAAAAACATCCCGTTCGACAAAACGTTTGCATTAAAACCAAGTGAGCTCGACGCCGAAGATTGGATAACGATTTTTAATCTGGGAATGACTTCCTTAACCGGAGTTTTATTATCGAGAGTTATAACGAAACTTCAGGAAAATAAAAGAACATTCACCATCGACGACATTCAGGCTGCAATTCATTCAGACCACGAATCAAGCAAGGACACAAAAGAAATCGTCTCTTCACTTTTCTTAGCCGCAGCGACTTGGGGAATTTTTTCGATATCAAAAGAAGGAACCGAAATTTCAGATTTAGTCAACGCCGGCACAACCACAATATTAGACGTTTCAATTTATTCATCAGTTGGTGCCTTCAATGTCCGCGCCTTGGTAATTTCATTAATCTCGAGAAAACTCTTTAACACAAGAATGGACGCGAGAAAGAAAGAAGAATTAGAAGCGTTGCAGCACGGCCAGGATTATCTTGCTTATAAAACAACAAGAAAAGAACCATTAGTTTGGATTTTCATTGACGAAGCTCACGAATTTCTTCCAAGGGACGACAAAACTCCCGCAACCGACGCATTAGTCCAGATTTTAAGGGAAGGCCGCCAGCCCGGAATTTCTCTCGTTCTCGCGACCCAGCAGCCGGGCCAAATTCATAAGGACGTCATGACTCAATCAGACATTGTCATCGCCCATCGTCTCACCGCCCAGCCAGACATCGAATCATTAAATCAGATAATGCAGACATATTTGCTCTCAAGCATCAAGCAGCAGATTGACGACCTCCCCCGTGAAACTGGCGCCGCAATTATCCTAGACGACAATTCAGAAAGAATTTATCCAGTTAGAATGCGTCCAAGATTCACCTGGCACGGAGGCGAAGCGCCGACTGCTGTGAAGGCTGACTTGAAATTTTAATTATCAAAATTTCCGCCGACGCCAACAGGCCATTCAGAAGGAATTTCTCTTGCAACAGGAGGTCTGGAAAATGTTTCGTAAGCCGCCTCAAAGTGTTCATTGCCTCGAGTTATTGCAACCATTCTAACTGCCTCAGGAGACTGCGTTCTAAGCAGATGAGTTTGAGTTAACTCAACGTGAACCTCGTCTCCTTCCAATACATATCTTCCATTCCCATTTCCCGCAGGATGATATCCCGATTTTTCTAAATAAGAAGCAAGTTCTTCAACCCGGTCAACCCCATCAGGAAACTGTTCATTAACTTGGTTTATCAAGTCGTGTAGACGCATGCAGTTAATTAATTTTCAGCCCTTTTTAAATTTTCACGTTCATAAAACGGAGACCTCAATGTTTAAAAAGCCACATTTATGTAAATTCCTATGACAGAAATGACACATAAAGATACATACACAAGAGAAGAATTAGCTGATGCTGGCTTTGTTCCGGCAAGAACACCGAATTGGCTTGCTTGGAGCGACGGTGTGAGCAGAGGAATACATACCAAACAAATTCCCAATAGCGATAGTTATACTATTCATGGGGTTTGGTCAGGACTTACCAGGGTTGACACAGATCACTTGTCTGGATACTTGAGAGAACATTCGCTTGACGAGTTAAAAGATTTATTGCAAGATTCTCAAGCGGTTAGAAATCTTGCGCACACACGTCTTGGCGTTCCTCTAAGAAGATTTTATAAAGATTTGCGGAGAGAAATGAAATCAACTTAAGACTTTCAAATCAACCCTAAATCTATACTTCTTCGTCCCAATCTCCCCAGCCTTCTTGACTTTCAAAATTCTGATTTTCCGTCGAGCTTTCAAAGCTTCCTCTCGAATCATTGAAATCATCTCATCCTTTTCCAATTCAGGATAAAATCCATAATAATGAATAATCCCATTTTTCTTTACAACAGGAAAAGTAACATTCAAAAATGAATCCTTCAAATTAGGCCGAGCCATAACAACCCTATCAAACTTTTTTTTCATCTTCGGCAAAACTCTTTTCACATCTCCTTGGATAATTTCCACATTCGTTAATTTATTTCTCTTCACATTTTCAAGAGCATATTTAGAACACTCTCTTCCTAACTCAACAGAAACAACTTTCTTCGCCTTTGAGTGTTTAGAAATCACAATCGCGAACGGCGCAACTCCTCCGAACATCACAAGAACATTCTCGCCCTTCTTCGTCATCTTGGCAATCTCCAATCTTTCAGCAGAAAGCCGAGGCGAAAAATAACAGCTATCAACATTAAGTCTGAACAAGCATCCGTTCTCTTTGTAAAGCGCTTCTTTCGTCTTTTCTCCAGCGAGATATTTCGTTGACTGCGTCCGAAGTCTTCCTGAAAACTTATTTGATTTTTCAAGCACAGTCCGCACCGCTTTGTGCTCTTTTAAAAACTTCTCAGCAATTTTTTTCTTATTTCTTAATTTATCCTCTTCCCTGAACTTAATAATCGCAATATTTCCAACAACATCGTAATTCGCCATATGCTCTTGAGTGAAATAATGTTTAAAAACCCGTCGCACCATAAAGAAAAATGAGTTCAGCACCAGCAGCATTAAGTGAACGTGAAGTAGCTTTAATTCTTTACAAACCGATTAGTTATCAGTTCTCGTAATTTTAATTTAATCCAATCTCTAAGAACCTAATCACAACTCAGTTAAGATGGTTTATTATTTTCTGGAGGTGGGGAGGCGGGGCAGAGTCCCACAACAAAACTTTCGGCTCCGTGAGCCAGCGATAATATTTTTCGTAAGGCGAGCGAAGCGAGCTCGTTACTAATCTAAAGGTAAGAAAACATTTAAATACAAATCTATATTAATCTTAATATCAAAAGAGGCACAATGATACGAAGTACGTTAGGTTATGTTCTGACTGGTTTAGGAATTGTAGGCGTTGCCGCCTGGTCAATCCCAACTTTCAAAGCAGCAATTCCATTCTTAACTGTTCCCGCACTAGGCTCATTCAGCAGCGACACAGTTCTCATCACGGCTTCCGTAGTCCTCGCAGTCCTCGGTCTCTTTTTGATAAAGAAGGGCGGCGGCTTAAGGCGGGCCCGAGAAGTCCCAATCTTCCACGGCAAGAACGTTGTTGGTTATAGACGGCATTAACAGTCATTGCCCCCACAACATTATCGGTGATTGATACATTAACGGACCAAGTATAAATAATACAACGACTATAAAATATCTAAAAAGGTGTCTAGACAAAAAAGATGCGAACATTAATGAAATGAATAGAAAATAGTTATCTCGAATTTGATATTATCTAAGGTAATTAATAATAATTAAATCGTCCCAACGTCTCCCAACCCAAGCCATAAATTATGTTCGTTAATAGTTTTTTCAATATACTCTAAATCTTTCATAGCAAATTATTTTTCTTTCGTTCTTGATTTATGCACCGCAATATATCTCTTGATTAAGTAGCTAACAAATTGGTCTTCTGTTTTTTTCAAAGCTCCATAGTACTGCTTCTTTTTCTTGTTTTCAATTATGAGCATTGGAAAGCCATTGTCCCACAAGATTTTATTCATAACCAATCTGCCGATTCTTCCGTTTCCGTCGCCAAACGGATGTATTTTCTCAAATTGGTAATGCGCCCTGGCCGACAATTCCACCGGATGAAGTTTTGATTCATTGGTAACTTTCAGAAAACCATTCATTAACTTTTGAACATCCTGCCAGTCAGGGGCGCGGTAATTCCCAACTCTTACAAGATGTTCTCTGTATCTGCCCGCAATATCCGGTTTTGTCTCTCCGAAAATATTCTTATGCCATCTCAAGATAAGCTCATTTGAAAATCCGCTCTTCTCTTTCAGCATTTCTAAAAAGACTTTTGAATGCGCCTCCGTCTCTTTCACATCTCTTAACGGCTTGTTCGGAGAGATTTTATCTTCAACTATCCCTCTTGTTTCTTCAAACGTAATTGTCGAGCCTTCAATGGCATTGGTATTATAAGTAAATGCGATGGAAATTTCTCTTAACTCTTGCTCTTTCGCAGACTCCGGAATTCTTTTCCACTCTTCAAGAAAGTTTTTCTTTATCTTATCAAGTCTTGCATACAGTTCGCTATCAATTTCCTTCATAATCTCTTTTTTCAGTTCATCAAGATTTTTCGGAACTTCCTTTCCCAGATACTTCTCTCTCGTCACAACCTTTCCGTTCTTTCTGAAAGAATGCTGAAGGTAATAAAATTCTTCGTTGCCCTTTTTTCTTTTCATGACTCTCATTCAATAATTACCATTACAAGATATTTAAATCTTCCTTTTAAGGAAAAATGTAATGGCAAGAGGCAGTAGCAGAAAAGTCAAAGAAGTTCCAATCTTCCACGGCAAGAAGGTACAATTGAACCAAAGCCGTAGGTACAATTGAACCAAAAAATATAAAAGCATTCTTTCTCTCTATGATTCATGAAAATAGAAGACCACAATCGGAATATTCGGGAAAGCCTGGAAGTTATACATGAATGTATACAAAAAGGAATCCAAGAGCGCCAGCGAACCATCGGCTTCAACGCTTCAGTAGCAGCCACAGAAATGCTCGAAGTCTATTTGCACAAGCAAAATCTCATAAACCCGGGGACAATTCTAAAGCATGAATGGTTTACATCTGAGCGAAAAGCATACGAGAAACTTTCATTTGATTTCCCAGAAAAAGAAGCCATAATAAAGATTCTTGTAGAAATAGAGTCTAAACGAAACATTCTCTGTTATGGAAAACCGCAGCCGGCAGAAGCAATAACCAAAATCCTCTCGCTATTTAATCAACTAAAAATAATTTTCCAGGAGGCTGGCCTTTCATGGAATTAATAAGCTACGCCCTGGATTTTTCTTCATTTATATTGCAGAACATAAAAGAAAAAGAAAAAATTAAGTCAATAATCCTCTTCGGTTCTGCAGCCAGAGGCACCGCCGACCGCGAGAGTGATATAGACATTTTTATTGACGTCATTGAAAACGAGAAAAAATTAGAAAAAGAAATAAAAACAATAACTGGCCAATTTTTTAATTCGATGAAATTCAAAAACTATTGGAAGCCCCTGGGAATTGAAAACGAGATAAATGTTATCGTCGGATATTTGGAAAAATGGAAGCTGAAGGACAGTTTGCCGGGCAGCGCCGTAACGCTTTACCAAAAGTATACAATGCAGTTAGCCGGGGGAAAGAATAATATCTTGTTAAGCTGGGGCGCCATTCAGCCAAACGCAAAGCGCGTCGCCCTCAACAAAAAGCTCTTCGGTCATAAGCACTACAAAACCATCTACAAGGGTCTTCTCGAGCAGTATAAAGGAATAAAACTCGGAGCGAACGTCATTATTATTCCACTAGAGCATCTCCCGGTCTTCGAAAAAATCTTTCGCTCCTACAAAATCCAGGTAAAGATTCATCGCGCGCTCTTTCCCGATATGTAAGAACATTGTCGGTTATAGGCGGCATTAATTCTAGAGTAAGTTTATATAGTATAATTATATTGTTTAGACATGATAGAAATCAAAGCGAAGCTTAGAAGGTGGGGAAACTCGTTTGGCATAGTTGTGCCTCAGAAAGCAATCGAGCAGACAAAAGCCAAAGAAGGCGACGAAATCACAGTTCTATTCAAAAGAGATAAGCCAAACCTGCGCAAATTATTCGGCGCGCACAAATTCTCAAAGCCAACAGAACAACTTATGAAGGAGATGGACGAAGAACTCTACAATGACTAGCAGATTTCTCTATGATACTTACGCCCTAATCGAATTACTAAACAAGAATCCAAACTATGAAAGCTATGCCGATGAAGAAATCGTTATTAACGATTTCATCTTCTCTGAATTTTGCTATCAGCTCATCAAAGCCGATGAGAAAAACGCAGAAACGTATCTTTCAGAAGTGGAGTCGGCAATAGTTAAGCTAAATACAAAAACGATAAGAGATGCAATGAAGTTCAGGTATACGCATAAAAAACAAAAGATGTCAATGACAGACTGCATTTCATACACGCAGGCAAAAGAGCTCGGCATAAAATTCCTCACAGGCGACAAAGAATTCGAGCATCTCGACAACGTCGAGTTTGTGAAGTAGTTCATTTGATTTGCCAATCTATCACGGTGGGAATGTAGTTGGATATAGACGGCATTAACTATTCTATCACTATTTTATCAAATCAATAAAATTTATAAACCAGGGCTGCATAGATGAACCATGAAAAAGAGGGTATTGGTCGGTATTTTTCTCGCCGTCGCTATAATTTTTATTTTAGGAAGTTTTGTGTCCGCGGCTAACGAATTATCAGGCCTTGGTAACAATCTTAAACAATGGTCCTCTGGACTTTTTTCTAGTCAAAACGGTGAACCCAATTATAATCTTTACAGGTTCTTTTTTGGTATAATAATTTTTTTACTAATCACAGTTTCTCTTGGGTTCATTCCAGCATTTAAACAAAAAACAGCAATTACTGCAATCATAGGCGGGATAATTGCGATAATTGCGGCTATGAATTTTATAAATGATGAGATAATTGCACTTACTACACAATATACGGCGTTAGGACTAACAATTACAGCATTGTTACCTGTACTTATTCTTGCAGGCTTAACTTACAATGCAGTAAGGCAAAACGATGTAACTTTAAGTCTGCTTTCGCAGATAGCATGGCTATTTTATGGAGTTTTTGGAATATATAGATTTCTTCTGATAATCGCGCCACAATTTGCCAAAGACGGGTGGGGAGCGGTAAGCGGTTGGTTTAATATTGGTTTTCTGTTATTATCTGTAATATTGCCTGTTTTAATGTTCATCGTTAATAAACAAGTAAACGCCTGGTTATACAAAACCCTTTTCTCTAAAGATGTTCAGGCCCTTGAGGACAGAATGAGCGGGGCGGAAGCATCATTAAAAGCCTTGGACGATTTCCGGAAAAGTCAATCTTCTTCAAGCTAATTATTAATTCATCTCCAAAAATCTTTTAAACCTAAGTCGTTTAGTCTTGCAATGAAAAAGAGCAACATTCTCATAATCCTTCTTTTAGTAATTTCCATTTTCCCGTTAATCCAAACTGTAAAAGCTATCTGCGACCCAGGAGACAGCCGTTGTATCTTGGCAGAGCAGTTTGGATTAGACCCAAGTCAAATCCCCAAAGACAGGGAAGACATCCAGCAGCTCTATCTCCAAAAAGAATGGACAAGACTAATTGAAAAGAACAAGTTCCTCGGGCCAATTCACCAATTCTTCACGAAAATTTCTTGGCTGTTCATAATTCTATTTCATCATCCTTATGAATTTTCTCTCACCCTTTTCGCAATCATAGTTCTTTGGTTCTTGTTCGGAACTCAAATCGCAAAAATGTTTGAAGCAGGTTTCGGACTTAAAGGAATTTATGCATTTGGAATTGGAATGTTGGGAGCAGTAATTCTCTCGTGGGTTCCGCCCAACTCCGCCGGAATAATTGAGATGATAACAAGCGCTCTCTTAGACTTAATCTTCAAGCAGGAGAACTGGTGGATGAGAACGATAATCGTTGTCGTCATAATCGCAGTTATTGTTTTGGAAGTTCGCGTCTCTAAATCTGCAGAGAAATACATTAAAGAACAGAAGGTCAAAAACACGCAGGAAGAATCAAAAGAGCAAGTTGAAGAAATCAAAGCATTAGGAAAAGAGGCAAAAAAACATTAAGGTTTTGTCATGTCGCTTGTTGTTTGTCCAAGAGTACTAGCAAATGCAATTCCCCTTCCAACGCTCCGCGCACCTTCTATATTCATCCTGCTTTCAATATATTTTGCCAAAAACTGGAGTAGATACACCACAATAAATAATACCATTATCGCTAGAATTAAACTAAGGATGCTCCAACTCCTGAGATAACCAAAGAAGCTCCCCAAATCAGAAAAGAAGCCAGCTATCTGAAGAGTGATGCCTAAACTGGATAAAACAAGATTTACGACTATTGCAAGCAACCAACTTTTTGCTCCGCGGCCAACTCCAATAACTAAAAAATGGGCAATAAGAATAAGCATTGCAATCCACAAGCAAATTAAAACAATAAACGTCTGCAAATCCACTGGCTCATCTGTTTTAAAACCAAAAACAACTCTTGCAATAACCTGCAGATTCTCTGGAATTTCAATCTCTTTGGCAAGAACTTCATTCGTCTTGCTCTGCACTTTTGTAGTATCAACGCCCTCTTTCAACTCCCCAAGCTGCCCCGCCACGCTCCCATCCCCAGCAGCTTGTGTCCCAGTTGTACTTCCATCTCCTGCCTCACTAGTCTGCGTTCCAGTTGTATCTTCGTTCCCAGCCCCTGCGGCCTGTGCATTTGCCGTATCTGTCCCACCAGTAGTCGCATCCGGAGCCGTCTCGGCAGCAATCAGACTAACACTTAGTAAAATCACCACAAAAAGAAATGCAATCAACTCTCTTCTCATGCATTCATGTAATTTCTAATCTTTAAATCCTTTTCTAAAACCCAAGTTTCGAGCGCAATTTCTTCAAATCAGCTGACCCCCAGTTTAGTTTTCTTTTTCTCTATTTCCTTCTCAAAATTTTCAATTTCTTTTTCCCAATAATCAAGTGTTATTTCTTTGCTAGCTCCTGCACTAATCTTTGCCTTGTGTTTATTAATTTGTTTCTCAAGCGAAGCAATACTTTTTTCTATTTTTTTATTGTCGGGCATCTTACTTCCTCCAACAGTTTCTCAGCCAAGTTTAGAATTCTCTCGCCATCTTTAGCATCAATCGGTTTAGAAATCTTATTGCGTTTCTCCATCTGATAAATTTCATATGCCTTCTTGTCAATTTTCTCTCTTTCAAGCATTTTCAGAAAATCAGAATTGCTATATTTCTTACCATTCAGAATTCTTTTAATTAAGTACAGCCCCCTGATTCTAAGAATTAAAACATAAACAATTCCCCCGCTTATGGTTTCTTCTTCGTTGATTAATTTCTTTGTAATGTCCAGCGCAGACTTCGCAGCTTCGAGATTCCATTTAATAGCTCCGGGTGAGAGCTTTATCCTCTTGAGCTTTTCCAGCAAATCTCTGTTAATCAATGCTTTTGCTTCCTGAATCATTGAATATAAAGGCAGCGCCCTTTCTTTGATGGATTTCTCTAAATTCTCTAAAGATACAATTATGATGCTGTATTTTCCAGAACTTATTTTATTATTGGTATTTGAGCTGACAACCAAAACATCAACGTCGGACTCATCCGTCTCTTCTTTTCTGGCATAACTGCCAACAAGATAAACTCCGAGGACGTCGTGTAAATAAGGCCTTAAAATCTCAAAGACATCCTTTTCTAAATCAATCGGCCTTTGCAGTAATTCAATTCTTGCTTCTCCGCCGCGCCATTCTCTGGGGAGGATGACGCCAGCGCCGTTTCCCACACGCACTATTCTCTTGATAATTTCCATGTTATAACAAAGTTATAACCGCTATTTAAATTTTTCTTTCCAAACCTTTATCTTTTCGTCCTTTCTTCCTTCAGCCTCTTCAAAATCCCTCTGCCTTTCTCGCTCTTCTCAAGCCGCTTGTAAAAATGCCCTGCCTTTTCAAACACAGAATTGATAAAAGCTGTCTGCTCTGCTTTCCATTTTTCTCTAGGAACAGACATTACATGTTCTGCCCATCGGTCAACGAATTCCATATGTGTTTTATCTCTTATCATTCCTTAGCCTCAATATTCTTATTTTTTCTTTAATCTCTTCAATAAGCTCGGGATTAATTTCATCTTCATAAATTCTCCTCAAATGCCTGGCGTCTTCCACATCTTTCGGGCTCTTAAGCAACTCTTCTTTGAACGCAATATTCATTTCAATGCTTGAGAACCAAATATCCAGTCCAGTAAATGGCATCTTTTTGCGTGTCTTAATTTGCATCTCATCAAGCTCGTCTTTTGCAAACTTAATTTCCATTTCCGGAGGCAGGAACGTTTCTTTTCTCACATACCTTATGCCGTCACCAGCAGCAAGATATTCATAAATGTCTTTAGCTTTCGTAGACTGCATGCAGTGAAACCCTGCTTTGTCAAGAGCATTATGAAAAGCTTCAAACTTATCAAAACTGATTTTCTCAATTATCATATCAATATCTTCAGTCGTTCTAAATCTTCCGTGTGAAATTGCCACATAGCCTGAGACAACTATGTATTTGACATGCTTCTCAGCAACCTTGCAAAAATCCTCTGCAAACGCATCCAAAACGCTCCTATCGCTTACTCCTCTTTCCATGCTCTTTTCAGAGTTAAAGAATATAAATAACTTCCCAATTAATATCTCAGATAATCTCCAATTCCAAACTTTTTGCAGATAGCGCAATCACAAGGTTTCTTTCTTATTCCCTCAAAGTTCAGGTTCTCTTTCATGAGCACTGAAAATTCCTTGTGTGTCAACTCTGAGACCTTTAATTTAGAGGCGATTTCTTTTATCTTACGATACATATCAATATCGCAATTTTCGTATCTATAAGCAATGTTTCCATAATACCAATTTATCAAATGCTCTATCTTTGCTGGTTTTTTAATTCCCATTTCAGAACAACTTCTGTTGCGCGCTTTGCCTTTTCAGCTGATGCAGCTTGTCAAGATTCTTAACTACACGTTCTTCGGAAAAATCATGCTCCCCGACTAAAATAGAAATGACTCTGTCCTCGTTTAGCTTTGGAAAGATTACTTTGAAGTCGTGGACATTCGGCTTCTTGAAAATCTCAAAAACATCTTGCCAGTTAAACTCGAGCTGGTGTTCAACTTCTCTGAAAATCTCAACCGGATATTTTCTCTGCTTCACAAGCGCGAGCGCTTTCTTCGGCCCAATTCCACGAATTCCTCCAGGATTAAAATCTGTCCCGACTAAAATGGCAAGGCAAATAAACCTGTCAGCGTCAATCCCAAGTTCATTCAAAACTTTCTCATATTCTATAACTTCTGGCCGAATCTCAACATAACCGGAAACAGTCTTTCTCTTTCTGGCCAAAGTCAAATTCTGTATCAACTTTTTTCCTCCGACAACCAATGCATCATAATCCTGCGACGCAACAGCGTAAGCTTCTCCAGTTTTCACAAGATGCGCCGCTTGCATTTCTCCCTCACCTGGCGCTTGCACAACTGCAATTCCCATCGCCTCCAAAAGTGCCTTGCTTTCTTCAACCATCCATTTTTCAAGCTTCACAAAACCGCGAGCATACTTTCCCATTCCCTCAACGTCCTCTTCCTCTTTCGCTTTCTCGTACTTGTCAGCAGAAACAATCTTTGCTTCTTGCCTTATCTCATGCGTCCTGTTCTTCAAAACATTATATTCCCCGTCAAAAACATAAACCAATTTTATTCCTTCCGACAACAATGCGACGTTCCTGTAAAATAATCCAGAAAGATGCGATGTAATCCTCCTCTTAGAATCCATAAGCGGCGTTCCATCCGGCTGCCGGACAGAGCTAAGAAACTGATAAATCGCATTATACGCATCGACTGCAACAACTTTCCCCTTCAATTCTTCAAAAGTAATTTCCTTCCTCGAAATCAGCTCTCCAATCTGCAAGCCCATTAAGGAACAAGGAACTAATAATTAATAAAACTAATGAATAATATGTTTTGCGAATTTGATTAATATTACCAATCTGAAGCAGATAATTCCATTCACAATAAGCAAATTCTAATAATTCACATTTGCTATGAAATCCAATAACAAGAAACCTGTTCACAAGTCGGTTAAGTGGTCGGATATTAATTTTTGGTTTACATAAAAAAGATTATTATTAAATTATAAGATAGTACATCAATCTAATTAATCTGGCACAATCAAAATCATAACAAGTCTATCTTTTCTCACAACAAGTCGGTAAGGTGGGGTTGGTAACATATTTTTTGAGCGAAGCGAGATCGTAAGCTAATTCATAAATAAATCTCAACACAACGAATCAATACAAATATAATCTCTCTTGCGCTGCTCATTCCATGAGAAGGGGATTCTGGACGTCAGCGATGAAAGCAATAAAAGACGCAGACATTGTCTTGTTTGTTCTGGACGCGCGTATGCCTGAATTATCAAGAAACAGGGACTTAGAGACAAAACTCGAAGAGTCAAACAAAGAATTTCTCATAGTGTTCAACAAAATAGATTTAGTTTCAAAAGAAGTCTTAAAGAAATTAAAAAAAGAAAATCCTAATGCATTCTTCGTCTCAAGCGGTAAAAACATCAACATAAATAATCTCTATCTTGCATTGCAATCTAAATTAGAGAAATCTCCTCATGAAAAACTTGAAATCGGAATTGTCGGCTATCCAAACGTCGGAAAAAGCGCCCTCACAAACGTACTTTCCCAAAGCGTAAAGACACAAGTCTCGTCAAGGGCAGGCACCACAAAAGGAAACCAGTGGGCAGTTTCAAGCCAGTTCAAGATAATTGACTCTCCAGGGGTCATTCCTTTTGGAGACGACGAAGCAAAGCTGGGAATCCTCGGAGCAAAAAACCCAGAAAAGCTAAAAAACCCCGAGTTAGTCGCCACAGAGATAATAAAGATTTTTCTAAAGCTCAATCCAGAAAAACTAGAAAAATTCTATGAATTCAAAATCCAAGGCAACGATGAATATGAAATAATGCTTCAAATTGGCCATGCGAAAAACCTTCTAAAAAAAGGCGGGCTCGTAGAAGAAAACAGAACTTGCGTGATGATTATTCGCGACTGGCAGACAGGTAGACTAAAAATATAGTCCTTATTTTTCTACTACTCTTGAGTAAAAAATCACCGCCAGGTTTATATACCAAAAATCTCCAGTTTCTCAATGCAAGAAACAAGAGTCTCGATTCAGGCAGACGACAGGTCTTCAATCATAGCTGCATTTTTCCTCGGCATCGCCGCAGCCCTTTTCATTGTCATTTACTGGCTCGCGTTTCCAAACATCTTGGCTTTCTCATTTGTCTCGCTCGCAACTCTGGTTATTTTCCTGACTATTGCAATCTTATTGGCCAGCCCAAGAACTTCTAGAAGAATTGTCCGCATTTCCAAACTTCAGGAACCAAAAAAAGAAATTGAAGAAAAACAACCGAGCATTAAGATAACCACAAAATCCTCAAAAGTAAAACCTCTCAGAAAACCATTAAGAAAAGCAAGGAAATAACTATCTAGAAACTCTGGGATTCTCTCTCACAACCTTCTCTGCATACACATAAATATTTCTGAATGTTCTGTCAATTCCCCAAGGCGTCTGTCCGTTTAGGGGCTGAACGCCCCGGTCTCCAAATCTTTCAGGAAAATACTCTCTCAATAATCCTATCTTCGCTTCAGTTTGACCATGTCTCGTTGGATATATTCCTCTAGTTCCAGAGTCGGTCACAAACAAGTCATAACGGGGCACATTTGCAGTTGTACCCGCCAATCTTTCTCTACCAGCCCTTATCTCTTGCATACCAGATTCATATAGATCAGAATCTTCAGGCTCAATCCCTAATTCATTACAAAGCTCCGCATATCTTCTATTGTTTCCACTGCCAAGTGCATCAATTCTTTCTCTGTTTAATTCGTCTGGACTTTTATCCATAAAATCTTTCAAAGTCCTGCTTATTTAAACGTTACTACTGGCTGATACAGGATATTTCTCGTCACGTCAGTTTTTCTCCAACAAATCTGATTAGTTCTAACAATTTATTTCTCCCAAGTTTCAAGTTTATTCCTGCTTTTTCCGCCGGCGTTTTTCCTT